>Ga0308160_10000517_pt1 | contig 72145 bp, 73 predicted proteins | sample PhyFR1_FD_201036 | JGI IMG/M metagenome (GOLD analysis project Ga0308160, IMG submission 201036) | Phyllosphere microbial communities from UC Gill Tract Community Farm, Albany, California, United States - DLSLF.R1 | ecosystem: Host-associated > Plants > Phyllosphere > Unclassified | place: USA... | reverse complement strand
GAATCAATTTCGTAAATCTGAGCCCTACGGGCTCAAGGCTTTCAAGCACTAAAAAAAGGAGTACCTCCCCAAAATGTCGAATTTAGTAAGCACCACACAAACTAATAAGACTGGAGGAAGACTCCCTATGGCTATTATACGACAAGGAAGCCTATTTGACCTACAAGAATTATATAATTTAGAACCTACCCATCGATTTGAAGCTGTTTTTTCAGCTATCGACATTGAGCCAATCTTCGCAGTGGTAACGAAGAAATCTCGTTTTGGTAGACCTGTCGAACTGAATTATGCAGCTATGATTTACTCGCTAGTTGCCCGATTAACTGAACGAATTCCATTTATTAAAGATCTAGTGAAGCGATTAAAAAATGATATGATTTTCCGTCTAGACTGTGGATTTTTGGTATCTGATACAGTACCTTCAGAAGCAGCTTACTCAAGAATGGTGACCATCATTAGCGAATCAAACGTGCTAGAAGAAGTGAAAGAAATGATCCTTCATCAGGCTATCTCAGAAGGCTTTATTACTGATGATACAATAGCGATTGATGCGACACACTTTGAGGCCAAAAATCAAGCACCTCCAAAAGAAGAAAAACCAAAAATAGAACCTAAGAAACGTGGGCGCAAATCAAAGGAAGAAAGGGAACAATGGTTGATTGAAAAAACTGAGCGTGAAGCCAGCCTGCCTCTCTTTGAAAAGAAAATTGAAGAACAATTAGACGTTCCATTAGAACAACTTCGTGCTGAAATTCCCCAGAATCCAGAATGGGGAGTGAAGAAAAATAGTGAAGGAAAGAACGTTTTTTGGTATGGCTATAAAGCGCATTTAGCTGTTGGCACAAAAAGCCAATACATTCTTCAATCCCTGATTTCTTCTGGCAATTTGAATGACGGAAAAGCAGCGATACCTTTATTAAAAGGAATTCAAGAACGAGTCCCACTTTCCACTATACGTTACAACACCTTGGATGCTGGATATGATTACGAAGCGATTTATACACAGATTCACCGAATGGGTCTACAATCAGTAATTGCCTATAATAAGCGTAATGAGCCTGAGCCAGAAGGTTTTGATAAACATTTCGCACCCACATGTTTCCGAGAACACTCGTACCGTTATGATAGTTTCGATCCGAAATACGAAACACTCAAATATACACGACCAAAGGAATGTAAAGACTGTCCCTTAGCCGATGAAGGTCTTTGTCAAAAGATCTATAAAGTGAAAATCACAACGGATTTAAGAAAATATACCGCACCAGCACGAGGGTCAAAAGCTTGGAAAACCATCTTTAAACAGCGAACTGCGGTGGAACGTGTAAATGCTTATCTTAAATTATATTTTCAACTAAACAATGTACGTTATCGGACTGGAAAACGCGCTAAAGTTCACTTTGACCTAGTTACCTTAGTTTACAATGCTTCAAAATTGGCTGCTGATCGAATAAATGCCATGTTAAATCAACAACTAGCTGCCTAAAATATAGGCTGTGAGTGCCATTCTTAATTTCCAAACCTGTTGATTGGAGCGGAAGGCGGCGACTCCTGCGGGAAAAGCGTGGCCAGGTGAGACCCCGCAAGAGCGAAGCGATGAGGAGGCTCACGGACCGCCCGCGGAAAGCGTCCGCCTGTAGTGGAAATCAACACCTATTCAACAGGCATCAACTAAAAAAAATTTAAGTAGCTAATATTCTGTGGTTCTGTGTTTCTTTAAAATAATGAATTATGAAATTGATTCATCTTTTTAGAAAATGTATGTTTCCTAAGTCAACATCACATACTTTATATGATATTCTCTGTAATATCACTTGTTTTTAGTGGTGCCTATACTAACTTTGAGGTGATGACGAATGAGCTACAAAGATCATTTAGATCCACATTCTCAAATGTTTCACCATCAATGGACGAGACGAAAGCGTGCGAGTTCTCAGGTCAATGGACATACGAAGGTATCTCAGCATAACATTATTGCGAGAAGCAACGCCAAAGCTCACCGATGGATGTAGGACACTAAAACACAGAAACATGGCTAGCGCTAAGTCTTATGATTTAGGCGCTAGCCATGTTTTTATTTTAATCAAGTGAGTTATTTAGAAAAAATTTTCAGCACAGGAACAGTAGAAAAATTGTTAATAGTAAGTTAAAATCAATCCTTAGGGATAGCAAATGTTATCAATACTTTTCAAGGGGTACTTAGCATGAATATTAGAAAAATAGCATTTATTGGATTATTTATTGCAATAGAAATTGTACTAACTCGTTTCTTATCCATTCAAACGCCAATCGTTCGTATAGGATTTACGTTCCTCCCAATCGCAATATCGGGTATTATGTTTGGTCCTCTATTTGCAGGACTAACAGCGGCTTTAGCTGACTTTGTAGGGATCATGCTATTTCCGACAGGTGGGCCCTTTTTTCCTGGCTTTACGATTTCAGCTTTACTAACAGGGCTTATTTACGGATTATTCCTCTATAAAAAGCCGAAAAGTTTTTGGAGAATTAGTCTAGCAGTTCTCGTTATTACTGTATTTGTACATTTGGGTCTCGACACACTATGGCTATGGATGCTAACAGGGAAAGGTATTATCGGACTTCTTCCTGCTAGAATTATCAAAAGTTTAATCATGCTTCCAATCCAAATCATCACAATTCAAGTAGTCTGGAAGTACTTATCTGCTAGTTTGGGGAACAAATTTTCAAATGAACCACCACGAGCAAAGGCATCCTGAAGGAAATATGGGAAAGGTGCGGCTAATTAGCTGCACCTTTTTGTGTGTATCAAGAGCCAGTTGCTTTTCAATAAAGTGTAACTTCATAGCACTATTGAATGGTTAAATTTGTTAACTTTACTTAGCTTATGGGTTATTATGGTAAAGTGAAAGGCATAAAAACAGATATGCTTGTTATCAACTAGGAAAGCGTCGTGAGTCCCGTGGTAAAATTAAATGAATCGCTAAGCTTAATTGAAACAGAAAGATGTAGCATTAAAACTCTCCATGCAAATGATGTTTCCGATGTGGGATCTCTATATGTAAACCATGAAGTTAGAAAATACTTAGGCGGTCCTCGTCAGGAAGTTGCGATTTCAACCTTATTAGATGAAATGCTAGCTCCTACAGATAACTCCTATTATTGGGTAGTAAGAGAAAAAAAGACTGATAGATTTATTGGTTTGGTTTCACTTGATCCTCATCATGATGGAGTTAATATGGAAGTCTCTTATCAATTTTTACCTGAATGGTGGGGAAAAGGCTTTGCAACTGAAGTTGTTCAAGTCATCATTGACTCAGCTTTGAATATATTGAACCTTGGAACAATAGTAGCAGAAACACAAACTGCAAATGAGCCGTCGTGCAGGCTGCTTGAAAAGTTAGGTATGAAACTAGAAAAAACCGTATACAGGTTTGGGGCTGAGCAAGCAATTTATGTAATTAAGTCCACTTAATGAGAAAATGTATAACTAGGTCGCATAAAGGGCTCATGTGACCTAGATATCCCTGGTGCACCTTCAAATTAGGTCACATGAAGTGTCTATGAGACCTAGATATCTCTGATATATAGTAATAGTAGGTCTCATGAAGGTCTCATGAAACCTAGTTATCCCTGGTACATCGTCAAATTAGGTCACATGAAGTGTCTATGAGACCTAGATCTCCCTGCTACATAGTAAAAGTAGGTCTCATAAAGGGCTCGTGTGACCTAGATACCCCTGGTGCACCTTCAAATTAGGTCGCATGAAGTGTCTATGAGACCTAGATATCTCTGATATATAGTAATAGTAGGTCTCATGAAGGTCTCATGAAACCTAGTTATCCCTGGTACATCGTCAAAGTAGGTCACATGAAGTGTCTATGAGACCTAGATTTCCCTGATACATAGTAAAAGTAGGTCGCATGAAGGGCTCATGAAACCTAGTCTCCAAGAAATAAATATAAGAATTGCTATACTGCCAGGTAAGCACGGTAATGCACCAGCGTTAGAAACTACTAATAAATATTAATAGGAGTAATAGAATGAGAATATTTTTAGTTTTTTTCCTCAGTATCTTTCTAGCAAACATTTTATCTGACATGATAAAGAAAATAATTGGATTTGATTATGAACTGTTTCATAGTAAATTTCATTTGGTCTCATTGTTAGCTGATTTAGGAATTTATCTGGCCTTATTTCTTCCGCTTTATTTTTTGTTCAGGAAGTTATTACTAGAATCAATTTCGTAAATCTGAGCCCTACGGGCTCAAGGCTTTCAAGCACTAAAAAAAGGAGTACCTCCCCAAAATGTCGAATTTAGTAAGCACCACACAAACTAATAAGACTGGAGGAAGACTCCCTATGGCTATTATACGACAAGGAAGCCTATTTGACCTACAAGAATTATATAATTTAGAACCTACCCATCGATTTGAAGCTGTTTTTTCAGCTATCGACATTGAGCCAATCTTCGCAGTGGTAACGAAGAAATCTCGTTTTGGTAGACCTGTCGAACTGAATTATGCAGCTATGATTTACTCGCTAGTTGCCCGATTAACTGAACGAATTCCATTTATTAAAGATCTAGTGAAGCGATTAAAAAATGATATGATTTTCCGTCTAGACTGTGGATTTTTGGTATCTGATACAGTACCTTCAGAAGCAGCTTACTCAAGAATGGTGACCATCATTAGCGAATCAAACGTGCTAGAAGAAGTGAAAGAAATGATCCTTCATCAGGCTATCTCAGAAGGCTTTATTACTGATGATACAATAGCGATTGATGCGACACACTTTGAGGCCAAAAATCAAGCACCTCCAAAAGAAGAAAAACCAAAAATAGAACCTAAGAAACGTGGGCGCAAATCAAAGGAAGAAAGGGAACAATGGTTGATTGAAAAAACTGAGCGTGAAGCCAGCCTGCCTCTCTTTGAAAAGAAAATTGAAGAACAATTAGACGTTCCATTAGAACAACTTCGTGCTGAAATTCCCCAGAATCCAGAATGGGGAGTGAAGAAAAATAGTGAAGGAAAGAACGTTTTTTGGTATGGCTATAAAGCGCATTTAGCTGTTGGCACAAAAAGCCAATACATTCTTCAATCCCTGATTTCTTCTGGCAATTTGAATGACGGAAAAGCAGCGATACCTTTATTAAAAGGAATTCAAGAACGAGTCCCACTTTCCACTATACGTTACAACACCTTGGATGCTGGATATGATTACGAAGCGATTTATACACAGATTCACCGAATGGGTCTACAATCAGTAATTGCCTATAATAAGCGTAATGAGCCTGAGCCAGAAGGTTTTGATAAACATTTCGCACCCACATGTTTCCGAGAACACTCGTACCGTTATGATAGTTTCGATCCGAAATACGAAACACTCAAATATACACGACCAAAGGAATGTAAAGACTGTCCCTTAGCCGATGAAGGTCTTTGTCAAAAGATCTATAAAGTGAAAATCACAACGGATTTAAGAAAATATACCGCACCAGCACGAGGGTCAAAAGCTTGGAAAACCATCTTTAAACAGCGAACTGCGGTGGAACGTGTAAATGCTTATCTTAAATTATATTTTCAACTAAACAATGTACGTTATCGGACTGGAAAACGCGCTAAAGTTCACTTTGACCTAGTTACCTTAGTTTACAATGCTTCAAAATTGGCTGCTGATCGAATAAATGCCATGTTAAATCAACAACTAGCTGCCTAAAATATAGGCTGTGAGTGCCATTCTTAATTTCCAAACCTGTTGATTGGAGCGGAAGGCGGCGACTCCTGCGGGAAAAGCGTGGCCAGGTGAGACCCCGCAAGAGCGAAGCGATGAGGAGGCTCACGGACCGCCCGCGGAAAGCGTCCGCCTGTAGTGGAAATCAACACCTATTCAACAGGCATCAACTAAAAAAAATTTAAGTAGCTAATATTCTGTGGTTCTGTGTTTCTTTAAAATAATGAATTATGAAATTGATTCAAGTAATTGATACAAAATTTTAGGAAGGACTTTTTGGATTTAAAAGCGAATGGTGAATTAAGTGGAGTTTAGTGAAAAGGATGGGTTTCAAGTGAAAGTGACTTTTATTGTGGCAATGGATAGAAACCGGGTCATTGGCAAACAGAATGACATTCCTTGGAGAATTCCAAGAGATTGGGAGTATGTGAAGGAAACCACCAAAGGATATCCTTTAATTATAGGCAGAAGAAATTTCGAATCCATCGGAAGGGTTTTGCCCGAGAGAAGAAATATTGTTTTGACAAGAAATCCGGATTTCTTTTTTAAAGGGTGTGAAGTGGCACATTCCATTCAAGAGGTCTTTGAGCTATGTAAAGATGAAAAAGAAATCTTCATCTTTGGGGGAGAAGAGGTCTATAAAGCATTCCTTCCCTATGCAGAAAAAATGCACATCACCAAAATCCATCACGAGTTCCAAGGCGATACATTTTTTCCGGAAGTAGACTTTTTTGAATGGGTGGAAGTCTCGGTTAAAGAAGGAATTCAGGACGAGAGTAATCCGTATTCTTACTCTTTTCATGTGTATGAAAGAATAAAATAGCGCAGAGCGTAACAATTTAAGACGGTATTTCACTTTCAAAGCTAACACTCTGATGAATTCAATGGGATAGATGGGGGGAGAAATGATGAACAGCAAAATTCATATCACGGGAGCTGCGGGATCAGGGACATCGACACTTGGCAACTCCTTAGCAAAAGTCCTGCCGCATACCCACTTCGATACAGATGATTATTTTTGGATAAACAAATTCACAGAACAAAGACCCGTTCCTGAAAGAAAGGAAATGCTCAGGAAGGATTTGTTGCGAGAGGATAAATGGGTTCTATCAGGAGCTGTTGCTGGCTGGGGAGACTGCTTCATGCCTTATTTTGACCTGGTTATTTTCTTGTATATTCCACCCGAAGTTAGGCTTGCAAGACTACAGCAGAGGGAAGTGGAACGTTACGGAAAGGAAGCGCTCGCTGGCGGCAGCAGATACGAGCAATCGCAGACTTTTTTGGAATGGGCTTCCCTGTATGACCATGCAGGAACGGAAGTCAGAAGCAAAGCCTTGCACGAACAGTGGATGGCCGATTTACCTTGTCCGATACTAAGAATCGAGGGCGACTATTCCGTCGAAGAGCGTGTTGCTACGGTTATGCATTACTTGAATAGTAATAATCCATGTTAATGATGGAAGGAAAGAAGCTGAAATTTTGCTACTTTTCTTCCTTTCAGTTTGTAAACGTGTACTTTTACGAACGTTGGATAAGATCATGCAGACGGGGATAAAAACATATGCTACAGAAATTATGTAAGGGAGAAAATGAATGATGAGCATTCTCATAACAGGCTTTAATCGTAATGTGGGTTTTGCAATCAGTCATGCGTGGAAATCAGAATCGAATTTTCTACAAAAATTTAAAGAGTAAAATGATACGTTTAATAAAATTCTTTTCATTTTTAATTTTATAGCTTGATAAATTTTATCAATTAAAATATTAAAAGAAATAAAGTTTCGGAAGTAAAAAGGTAGTTTTGATTTTTATTGTAAAAATTAAAACTACCTTTTATTGAAATTAGGACAAAAAATTAAAAAAATAAAACTATTTGTGAACTGCTTACGTTATCTATGTGTAGTCCAAAAAAACAAAGGGGTGTTCATAAAATGAAGATGAAAAAGTCATATCTCGCCGTCCCACTCAGTGCCGCATTATTGATTCCAGCAGCAGGGGTCAGTGCCCATGGTCATGAAGATCATAGCAAGATGTCCCACAGTTCGGGTAAGGTCTCCCTCGATGTTTCGTCGCCAGCGTCGGATTTGCGAGCGACGCTTGATCAGCTTTTATCTGAACACGCATATTTAGCAGTCGTCACGATGCAAAAAGGAATTGATGGAAAAGAAGATTTCGAACAAGCAGCAGGTGCCTTGAATCAAAATACAGATGATCTTTCGGCCGCGGTCGGATCTGTTTATGGGGATGAAGCGGGCGAAGCGTTCAAGGAAATCTGGTCGAGCCACATCGGTTACTTCGTTGATTATGTCAAAGCGACTGGTGCCAAGGATGAAGACGCCAAACAAAAAGCCTTAAAAGAACTCGACGAATACCGCGTCGAACAAGCAGCCTTCCTCGACAAGGCAACAGAGGGGCGTCTGAAAGCCGCTGATTTAGAGGGTGGATTGAAAGTCCATATCACGCAATTGCTGACTTCGTTTGATAGTTATGTCGCGGGCGACTATGATGCCACATACAGCAATCTGCGTATCGCCATCGAGCATATGTATATGGTGGGTGAAGGATTGTCCGGCGCCATCGTCGATCAATACCCAGATAAATTCAAAAATACGAAAGTCGATACACCGGCAGCGGATCTCCGTGCCGGACTGAACCGAAACTTTTCAGAACACGCAGCGCTTGCGATTCTGACGATGCAAAAAGGAATCGACGGTGCGAAGGACTTTGACGCAGCGGCCGGTGCCTTGAACGAAAATACAGACGATCTGTCCGCTTCAATCGGGTCAGTGTACGGTAGCGAAGCCGCACAAGAATTCAAGAAGATCTGGTCGAGCCACATCGGCTACTTCGTCGATTATGTCAAAGCAACAGGCGCGAAAGACGAGGAAGCACGCGACATGGCCGTTCAGGAACTGGATGAGTACCGCGTCGAACAAGCCGCGTTCCTCGATGCCGCAACGGAAGGTCGCCTGAAGTCGAAAGACTTGGAAGAAGGACTCAAGGTCCACGTCGATCAACTGTTACTGGCGTTCAACAGCTACAATGAAAAAGATTACGACAAAACGTACCCGGCGATCCGTGAAGCCTACGGTCATATGTACGGTGTCGGTGAAGGAACAGCAACCGCAATCGTCGATCAGTTCCCGGATAAATTCAAAGGCGCACCAGCCGGTATGCCGAATACGGGTCTTGGTGGAGCAGCTGAAACACAATCTTCAGCCGGAATCCTCTGGTCATTACTCGGAATCGCCGCTGCGTCAATCCTCGGATTCTTCGCACTCCGTCGTCGTCCTCAGCAATGAACGTAAAAAGAAAAGATGATGTCCGAGGACATCATCTTTTCTTTTTTTTAGGTTACAAATAGTTCATTGGGTTGACACTATTCGCTGCAGAATAACTGCTGTATTTATAACTGTTTTTATGAATCTCAAAGTGCAAATGATTTCCGAACGAGTTTCCTGTATTCCCAACTGTTCCAATCTTCATACCTTTAGAGACTGTCTGACCACTTTTTACCGAAAGGCTGTTCATATGAGCATAAACGGTTACGTATTTTTGATTCTGTAGACTATGTGAAATCATAACGTGTTTACCGTATGCACCGCTGTTTTTAGATGTAGTGACTTTTCCACTGGCAGAAGCGTAGACGGGTGTGCCTTTTGCTGCAGCTAGATCAACGCCATTATGGAATGTATAACCGTAAGCACCATTAGAGTTTCCGTATCCTTGGGTCAGCCGACCTTCTGTAGGAGAAGCAAAAAGAGAGTTATTATATGATGTTTTTTTGGCAACGTGGCTCTTATATTTTTTTAGGTAAGAACTATAGATATACCGTGTGTTTCCTTTGTAAAGTACTTTTGTCCAAGCTCCTTTTTTTCCTAAATAAGAAAAGGTCTGCCCAGTGTTAGTGATGCCGACAATTTTGTGATTGAGAGAAGGACCAGTCCGAACACGAAGATCGTCTGTCTTCACTTTTACGTTATATGCACTACTTGCTTCGACTTTTGGACTAGGCATCGAAAAAGTTGTTGTGAGTAAGACACTAGAAGCGATAAGTATTACCTTGTTTTTCATTAGTTGTACTCCTTTAAAGATAAAGATACAGTGACGAACGATTTGTTAAAAGGAGTATAGCATCACTATATTACAAAAAAGTATATCAAATTCATTTCAAAAATTGACAAGAGATTTAATCAAAAAATGCATAGTTTTTTCACAAACGGATTTTATGATGAAAATTAAACACATTTCTTTTTTATAAATATTCCAAAAAATAGATTTATTTTTTGTGTGTAGGAGGAATTTGATGGAATTATCTTTTTTGTTAGCTTTTGGGGCAGGTTTTTTATCTTTTATTTCGCCATGTTGTCTGGCTTTATATCCCGTTTTTTTATCTTACATTACAGGGGTTTCAGTTAGAGAGTTAAAAGAAAATGAAAAGTGGAACTGGAATGGAGTTCCCCATACATTAGTTTTCCTACTTGGATTTTCGAGCGTATTTTTAGTTATGGGTTTTTCAACGTCATACTTGGCTGATTTTTTTATAGTGTATAAAGATGTTTTACGGATGAGCGGTGCACTTATTTTATTCATATTTGGTGTTATTCTAACTGGTCTATGGACTCCAACATTTTTACTTAAAGAGCGAAGATTGAACTTAGGAAAAAGAAAGCGTGGCTATATCGGAACATTTTTGGTCGGAGTCGGATCAGCTGCTGGATGGACTCCTTGTACAGGACCAATTCTCGCTGGAGTTATTGCTTTGATTGCCACAAATCCTGGTAATGGATTTTTATATATGCTCTTTTATGTTCTAGGTTTCTCCATTCCATTTTTCTTAATGTCGTTTTTGGTCGGGAAATCAAGATATTTAATGAAGTATTCTTCAAAGGTTACAAAAATAGGTGGAGGGTTTATGATTTTATTAGGTATCATATTGTATTTCGATGGTCTAACGAAACTAACTACAATATTGATTGACTTTACAGGGTTTAGAGGGTTCTGACGCTCTATTTTCTATTTCAAGAGGAGATGAATCATAAATGTTTCGTGAAAATGTCCTGATAATGGGAGTAGAGGAAAACTGGAAAGTGATGGAGAACATAAAACAACTTAAACCTTCAGGTATAGATATTCATATTTCTTCAAAAGAAGGATGGGTTCGAAAGTTACTTCCTGATTTTAAATATTTTGATTCATTTTCAAAAAAAGAATCAGAAGAAAGGTATATTAGTAATCTCATTGAATATTGTATTTCTCAAAAAATAGGCTGGATTATTCCTTTAAGCGAACAAGAAGCAACTACGCTATCAAAACACAAGTTAAAAATGAGAGAAAATAACGTAATGTTTATAACATCCTTTGACTGGGATAAAACAGTACTTCATGATTCATTTTCGGTTCAAGGTAATACCTTCACTTATTCTTTTGACCAGATAAAGAATGCGCCTGAAGGTGTAAAGGTGGGGAAAATTGATGCATATGTCGATTATCGATCTAGTGAAGTGATTTGCTGTTTTATGAGAGAAGAGTATGAACAGTACCAAGATACTGTTCTTTCATACGAGGTGTTTGCCAACTCGATTTTAGAGGAATGCGTAGCAATAATTGCTCAAAGGCTTAATATAAAGGGTTCTTTTTCTTTCGATTATCAACGTGATTTGGAGGGAATGTATACGATTACAAAAATAGAATGCTTCATGACGCATTCTACTCGTGAGGCTATTTTTAGTGATTATGATTTCGCTAATTATTTGTGGAGTAATATTCAAGGAATTATCCTTTTAAAAGAATCAAATGATAAAAGCTCTTTTGTGTATCGCCTAAATGAAGAATACTTTCTTTTCTAAATCGCAACCTTTTGTTTTTATATGTAATCATCTTAAATGAGAAAGGTACTTTATGAATAAACTTTCATTTAAAATAACGTTATTTTATTTTTTCGGGATTCTCATGATTTTCATTCTCTCATCTGCTATTGTATACAACATTCTTGAACATCAACAAGTAGAAAGTGAACTGGAGAGCCTTCAAGAGAGAGGCAATAGTCATCGAGATGTTCTTTCCACTAACTTCGACAAGCAAACAGTTGAACACGTTGTTTTAATGGAGGAAAAGGCGATGACTGATGTGATTATCTTAGACAAAAATAATCAAGTCGTCGATTCATCTAACGACGCTGAACAATTTTTGAACCCGGATTGGATTCAAAAAAAGGATGGAATCGTAGAAGGTAATTGGAGAGAAGGCAAATTTTTAGTGACGGTGAGTAATATTGAAGATGGCGGTCAAATAATCATGTTAGAGCCGACAAAGTATATACAGCATTTGATGGGGGAATTGAAACAACAAGTAGTGTTCTCTCTATTCTTGTTAGTACTTTTTCTATTAGTAAGTGTTTATTTTTTGAGTTACATCATTATAAAGCCACTTTTATCAATGAAAGAGGCAACGGTAAAGTTAAGTAAAGGCGAGGTACTGAAAATCAGAGAAGCTGAGAGAAGTGACGAAGTAGGAGATTTAGCACGAGCGATCACTAAGTTATCTGTTGATTTACGTCACATTCAAAATACAAGAAAGCAATTTCTGACTTCAATCACACATGAATTGCGTACGCCGATTACCTACATCAAGGGATATGCAGGACTCCTCAAAAAAGACGAATCGAGATTTGGAGATATTATCTATGAGGAATCCGAAAGACTTCAAGAACTGATTGAGGATTTGTTTGAACTTGCTAGATTGGAAGAGCCACATTTTCAAATAGATCCTCAGATCACAGAGATGAATGATTTCTTAAAACAGATCAGTGAAAGAATAATTTTTAAATTTGAGGAGAAACAAGTGAAATTAATTCTTCAAAGTAATAAAACTCCCATCTACAAAGAGATAGACCAAGCTAGATTCGATCAGGTTCTCTTAAATTTACTGGATAACGCGCTAAAATATACACATGCGAACAAACGCGTATTTTTAAAACTTGATGAAAACTTTATTGAAGTTACGGATGAAGGTGGTGGTGTGGATGAGCAATCACTCCCGTATCTTTTTGATCGTTTTTATCGAGTAGATTCTTCACGAAATCGTGAAACAGGAGGTACTGGGCTCGGTTTGGCTATCACGAAAGAAATAGTTGAAGCGCACAAAGGGACCATCGTAGCTATTAATGTAGAAAACGGGCTGAAGGTTGTCATTGACTTGAGGGGGATTCCAGGATGAGAACCATTGCTTTGGTAGATGATGAGAATCGAATGTTAGAACTGATTGAACTCTATCTGCAAGACAGATATACCTGTATTAAGCTGAACAGCGGAAGAGAGATATTGAACTTGATTGATGTAGATGAGCCTGACTTAATCATATTGGATGTGATGATGCCTTTAATGGATGGTTTTGAGACCTGTCAAAGGATAAGGGAAGTTTCGAATGTACCAATCATTTTATTGACAGCACTCGACGGAAAAGAAGAAATCGTAAAAGGATTACAACTGGGAGCAGATGATTACATTGTGAAACCGTTCGACGAGGCGGAATTGAAGGCAAGAATTCAATCGATTTTCAGACGAACTACGGTTTCTTTAGGATCAAAAATCGAATCGTCGGGTCTAATCTTAAATGAAGACGCCCATGAGCTGTATTATGATAATCATTTAGTCAAAGTCACGCCAAAGGAATTTTCATTACTTGCTAAGTTATTAAAAAATCCAGAACGTGTCTATTCAAGAGAGGAACTGCTCTCAAGTTTATGGTTAGCAAATGAGTGGACAGATGAACGAACGGTCGATTCTCATGTAAGAAACTTAAGAGAAAAACTTAGGAAACTCGAGTTTCCTATTGAAGAACACTTTCGCACAGTATGGGGAATTGGTTACAAGTGGGTTCCTTAAATAAGGAGAAAGAAGACAAGAGAGGAACGGTTAAAAAACCGTTCCTCTCTTGTTTATCGTTTATTCTGCAGATAGTTCGTCTTCAGTCACCCATTTATGATTTTTCACTTCTTCACCTGTAGTCGATTCAAAATCAATCATATACACTGTTGTTTGCTTAGCTGAATCGATAGTGGCCGTAGCATCCTTCATTCCTTTCATATGATCCGCGTCTACTTTTACTTCATCGCCTACTTCATAAGGAGATGATTTAGGATCTACAATCTCTTCTTGAATAATCCACTTATGATCCATGACACGTTTCCCACCATTTGTAGGGTCATAAGAAATGCTATAAGCAGTAGTATCATAAGCTCCTACAACTTTTGCTTCTGCCCCTTTCATGCCTTCCATATGTGCTTCTTTGATCATCGCCATGTCGCCAACTTTAAATTTAGGATTTTTAGCCTCTTGGAGCCCTTTCGGGACCTCTTTCGATCCAGACATGTCCATCGTCGAATGATCCATACCATCCATATTTTTATCCATGCTTCCTGTTGATTTAGAATCATCACCATTGCTTCCGCACGCAGCGAGTCCTAAAGAAAGTGAAGCAGCCATGGTTGTCATAAAAATCTTTTTCTTTAATTTCATAAAAAATTACCTCCAATTGTTTTTTTTATGCTTTCCATAGACTTTATCACACAAATTTGCAGAAACTTTGCAGAGAGTAGAAAAGTAGCACATTGGAAAAAACTATAAAATTCATGGGTAGAAAGACATAGTTCTTTCACAATCATTCTTTAAGTTAAAGATAATAATTGATTGGAAGGAATGATCCATATGAAGAAAACATGGTTAATCGCAACTATCGGTATCTTTACTCTCATGATTATAGTGGGCGGTTCGTATTTACTTCTTACCCGAGGTACTATGTCAAATAACAAACAGCACATGGGATCTATGATGAATGGAGGAAACACTACTACAAATCAGAATATGATGGAAGGTATGGGACATGGTGCGAGTGTCGATTTAAAATCAACTGAAGAAAAAGAGCGACGATTAAACATCCCTAAGATACTAAAAGCCGATCGTGAAACCAAGAATTCCATTCAATACACGATTGTCGCTAAACAAGGGGAAACAAAGTTCTTTCGAGATGCTAAAAAAACTAAAACTCTAGGATATAACGGAAATTATTTAGGTCCTGTAGTGGAGTTAAAAAAAGGGAAAACAGTAACAATCCGTACGGTGAATCGCTTATCAGAAGCCACTACATTCCATTGGCACGGTCTTGTTGTACCATCATCCGTAGATGGTGGACCACATCAGGTCGTGAAAGCTGGTGAGACGAAGGTAGTAAAGTTTAAAGTGAAGCAAAATGAATCGACATTGTGGTTTCATCCACATCCAATGGGTAAGACTGCTGAACAAGTATACAAGGGGTTGGCAGGATTGTTATACGTAAAAGATGAAAAAACTAAAGAGACGATGCTACCTCAAAAATATGGTGAAAATGATATTCCATTAATTCTTCAAGATCGAAAAGTTAAAAATAGGAATGTCCTTGAATATGCTGATGTAGAAAAAACAGATGGGGCTTTAGGCGATACCCTCCTCGTAAACGGAACGATTAATCCGTATTTTAACGTGAAATATTCGCAACTTAGGGTCAGGTTGATAAATGGCTCCAATGCACGGAACTATGCAGTGAAGTTATCTGACGGCTCATCCTTTAAAAAAATTGCTGATGATGGTGGTTACATCTCAAAAGCGAAAAACGTAAAGAAAATTGATTTAAGTCCAGGCGAACGTATAGAGGTATTGGTAGACTTTTCAAAAAGAAAAATTGGTGAGACTGTTGCATTTGAGACAAATGGAGTGAAAGTCGTTAACTTCAAGCTGAAGGAAAAACAAGGGACGAGTCTAAGTGCATTGGCACCGAAAAGTGTAAATGAAAATCTGCTCAAGACCTCGTCTAAAGTGAATCAGAAGTTAACTCTCTTCGGAATGGGCAAAAATGTTGAAATCAATGGAAAGAAGTTTGATGAGACGAGATTCGATATTAAAGCAAAAAAAGGCGAAACGGAAGTCTGGGAAATCTATAATAAAAAAGACATGATGGGCGGAATGACTCACCCCTTCCACATTCATGGAGTCCAATTCAAGGTATTAGAACGAAACAATCAGAAACTGGATAATCAAGAAACAGGTCTAAAAGATACTATCGCCATAAAACCAGGCGAACGAGTTAAGATTCAGATGACTTTCAAAGAAAAAGGGGTATTTATGTACCATTGCCATATCCTTGAACATGAAGAGAACGGAATGATGGGGCAGTTGAGAGTAGATTAAAAAAACGAGTAGCTGTTTTCATCTTTTCTTCACAAATTAAGGAAATAGGCTTTGTGTAAGTCAAATAAAGATGAAAAAACGGAGGTTTTTTAAAATGAATACTGGACAAAAAGAAGTCTTAAACGCCCTACAGAACTGTATAGTGACTTGTAATGAATGCTTTGATGCGTGTTTGAGTGAACATCATGTTTCTTCGATGGTAGAGTGCATACGTCTAGATAGAGATTGTTCTGAAATTTGTAGTCTTTTAGTACAAGCTATTTCTCGAAACAGCAGCAATATCGGTGTTCTTGCTAGAAGCTGTGTTGAAATTTGTGAAAGATGTGCCGACGAATGTTCGAAACATGATCATGATCATTGTAAGAAGTGTGCTGAGGCTTGTAATGAATGTGCAACAGTCTGTCGTAAATTAATTGTTTAAAGTGCAGAGTTAAAAATGAAGGAGCATCTAGAGCCGCCATGCCAAAAAAGTGTGAGCTAAAAATCTGATGCTCCTTTATCTATAAAAACTACGGTACTTAGTTATGAAAAATTTCATAACCTTTATAGACCAGTAGTATGGTGAGAAAAAAGAAGGATACATAGAGAGTAACGATTAAACTCTTCATAAATGCTTTCATGAAAATCAACTCCATCCTATAGTTTGAGTTGATTATATAGAAAGTTCGTGAAATTAATGAGGAAATAGATTGACAATCATTTATTATTAAAAAATTCTAATGTAAGAGGTGGTGGCTAGGATGGATAAAATATTAATTGTTGATGATGAAATAAGAATGAGGCAATTATTAAGACTTTATCTAGAACCAATAGGATATGAATGTAGTATGGCGAATGATGGGATCGAAGCTTTGGAGAAAGTGAAAAAAGAAACTTTTGATTTGATTTTATTGGACGTCATGATGCCAATGTACGATGGATTCGAAGTATGTAAGAAAATAACGGATTCTCACCCGGAAGTCCCAATCATCATGATAACGGCTCTAAATGATGCTGAATCCATCGTCAAAGGACTAGATGCTGGAGCTACAGATTATGTCACAAAGCCGTTTAACGGGGACGTACTTTTAGCAAGAGTTCGGTCTGTCATGAGAAGGAAAGCAAAAGAACCCGTTATATACCACGGACTTACGTTTGATGAGAGCAACGATTTAATTGTGTTAGATGGTAAGTCGATTGATTTCACACCCAAAGCACATGCGTTACTGAGATTATTTCTTCAACATCCTGGAAGGCTATTCAACAGATTGGAGCTTTATGAATTCGTTTGGTCTTATACATCAGAATCGGATCCAAGGACAGTGGACTCTCATATTAAAATGATCAGAGAGAAGTTAAGAGAGTTAGATTATCCAATTGATAGCCACCTGAAAACAATTTGGGGGAGAGGATATCGTTGGAGCGAGGATGAAACAAAATGACACCTTTGCTATACAAGTAAAAGTGTCATTATAAAAATCATAAAGGAGTGGGTGTCGGTTTCGAGTAGCCATCTTTATACGAAGAATCGATTTCAGAACGAATATCTTTAATCGATTCTCCATCCCGTTGTTTCAAAATAGACTTTACAGCAATCTCAAGACATGTGCTGCATGTTGTTCCGTGGCTTGTCCATTTCACCGACCCATCCGTCGTATTTTCTTCTATGAAGCAATCATAATTATTTTTGTGATTGACTGTTTCACCACAGCCACAATAACAAGGCATTTTCTCTAGTAGTTTACGATTTTTCGCTACAGCTTGATAAACATTTCGTACATCTTCAGGTTGATTTTTTAAAAATGTAGGAAGTATCACCGATGATGATGTTTCTTCAATCTTGTCACCGCTCATATGTTTCGCATGATCGGCTTCCTTTGAATGATTGGGAGTAGAAGACTTCGTCGTGTCTTGAGCACAGCCGACCGCGATCAAAGACAGGCTAATAAGGCTTACACTTTTTAAGAGTATGTTGAGTTTCACGATTCGATTCTCCCTCGAGATAATTTTGTATGCGTGCAAAACAAAGCGTGTGAATTAGCATTTTTCGTATTTTCTAGTAACTCTTTTTTTCTGTTCACGATAATACCTATTCATTTGATCATAGTTTTCATTGATTCAGTTAATTCATGAATCGTCATCAATCGTTTGATGTATACCTCGAACTTGTCCTTCAATTCCTTTTAAAGTTCCAGTACTTGTGTTTTTCACTCTAAATAGTCTTCTTTAAACAAAGGGTCTCATTTTAAAAGATATACCCTACTTGTATGATAGTTTTTAATTTTTAGTGTGTCAAAATACATTTTATATATAAATATAATTTAAAGAAAAAACGATATGTCACTCTATATCGACACCATCTATATCGACACCATACAGGTATATAGTACGTAAAAGGGGGTTTTCTTATGGATCACCATATCAATCATGAACATACTCAGCATGAAGACCAACAAATAGGTGCTTCACATCATGAACATGAAGGAATGATTGGAGACTTCAAGAAAAGATTTCTCGTATCGTTAATATTGACTGTTCCAATCCTGCTACTTTCCAAAATGATTCAAGAATGGTTGAGTATCAACATTAGCTTTCCATATGACGACGTTGTTTTGCTTTCGCTATCCACAATTGTCTACTTCTACGGTGGATGGCCGTTCTTAAAAGGTAGCTTAGACGAAATGAAACAAAAAAATCCGGGGATGATGATGTTGATCGCTTTAGCGATTAGTGTTGCATACTTTTATAGTGTGGGCATCATCTTAGGTCTAGGAGAGGGACATGACTTTTTCTGGGAGTTAGCAACGCTCATAGATATTATGCTTTTAGGACATTGGATTGAAATGAAGTCAATCATGGGCGCGTCTAACGCGCTACAAGAATTAGTCAAATTGTTACCCAGTATTGCGCATCGAATTGATGATGAAAAAATAGAAGATATTGAGGTGTCGGAATTACAGACTGGTGACGTGATTCTGATCAAACCTGGGGAGCAAGTTCCAGTTGACGGTAAGATAATAAAAGGAGCAACAACAGTTGATGAATCGATGCTGACAGGTGAATCTCTTCCCATCGAAAAGAAAATGGACGACAACGTAATTGCTGGCTCCATTAATCAAGAAGGAAGCTTGACTGTTGAAACGAAAAATACAGGTGAAGGCACGTATCTATCGAAAGTGATCGAATTAGTCAGCGAAGCGCAGGCATCTAAATCTAAAACACAAAATTTAGCGAATCGTGCAGCAAAAATTCTCTTCTATGTCGCTGTTTTTGCCGGTGTGTTGACATTTATCATTTGGCTTGCATTAGGATATCCGCTCAGCATTGCTATCGAGCGTATGGTGACTGTCATGGTTATTTCGTGTCCCCATGCACTAGGACTTGCAGCGCCATTGGTCGTCTCTGTCTCGACGGCGCTGTCTGCTAAGAAAGGCTTATTGATTCGAAATCGGACGCAGTTTGAAGAGGCACGGAAATTAGACGCCATTATTTTTGATAAGACAGGTACTTTGACGCAAGGTAATTTTGGTGTGACGGATTTGATGCCGGTTGATGAAATTTCCTCAAACGAACTACTTCGTCTAGCAGCTGGAGTCGAACGTTCATCACAACATCCTCTTGCTAAAGGGGTAGTGAAAAGAGCAGAAGAGCTACAACTATCACTTCCATCGATCGAAGACTTTATGTCTATTACAGGAGTCGGATTGGAGGGGAAAGTAGAGGGTACGTTAATTCGTGTAGTGAGTCCTAGATATATTCGTCAAGAAAAAATAACGATTGATGAGCTCGCTTTTGAAAAATTATCTGAAGAAGGAAAGACCGTCATATTTGTATTGAAAAATAAGCAATTACTGGGAATGATTGCACTTGCTGATTTAGTAAGAGAAGAAGCAAAAGAGACTGTGACTGCGCTTAAAAACAAAGGCATAAATTCAATCATGCTCACTGGTGACAATAAAAAGGTTGCACATTGGGTTGCCAAACAGTTGGGTATTGACGAAGTTCATGCAGAAGTTTTACCTGATGATAAATCAAGACAAGTAAAGAACATTCAATTGGAAGGGAGGAAAGTAGCCATGGTGGGTGATGGCATTAATGATGCACCCGCACTGGCACAAGCTGACGTAGGGATTGCGATTGGTAGTGGAACCGACGTGGCAGTCGAAACCGCTGATATCGTACTGGTCAGAAGTAATCCGAAAGATGTTCTCTCTATCCTTGAACTTTCCCGAAGTACTTATAACAAAATGATTCAAAACCTATGGTGGGCAGCTGGTTATAATATTATAACAATACCACTAGCAGCCGGCGTTCTAGCTCCCTATGGTGTGATCTTATCCCCAGCCATTGGGGCAGTACTAATGAGTCTTAGCACCGTCATTGTTGCTGTAAATGCTAGAATGTTAAAAATATGAAATCATTTGAATTGATTTCAGAACTTATTAGTGGCCAAGCACTGGATTTAATCGCGTGTAAAAAGTCTATGAGTATTCGAAGACTTTTTACACGCGATTTTAATTTTATTAGAATATATGATTATGTCCATATAGAGAACATAAAACAGAGCTGTAACGTTCTGTGTGATGGAAGGGACTGTAAGCCGACTTTTAGATTGCTTCTAGTCTTTCTCCTCTCAAAAAAAGCTTTTCGATTGCGAACACAGTAAGCCAGCGTCCTGATACGCTGTCCGTTTTTTTGAGGTCTGCCTCCGTTCGTCCGTGACCCTTCTAATTTTTCGTACGTTTCAGTTCGTACTTTCAAATCTTCGTAAATCGAATCGGATGAACGTATAAAAAATAATAACGAATGCTTCTTTAAAGCCAATAAAGTGGTACGTGCTAGTTCTTCGACCATGTTGTCACTCCAAAACTTATTTTAGACAGCAACAAAATTCGAGGCCACCATATTCAAATGAACATTTGAATATGGTGGCCATTGTGCTATATTTATCTTAGAAATTAAAATTTAAAGGAGGAGATTCTGTTGGCGCACGACCATAATCATAGTCATAACAACGTAAATATAAAGGCACTGAAGTGGTCTTTCATGCTAATCTTTTTATTTATGATTATTGAAGTTATTGGAGGGATTTGGACCAATAGTCTAGCGTTACTTTCAGATGCTGGGCATATGCTAAGTGATGCTGCTGCACTTGGGCTTAGTTTAACAGCATTAATGTTTGGACAACGAAAGGCTACGGATCACAAGACATTCGGATACAAGCGTTTTGAAATTTTAGCGGCCTTCTTGAACGGAATCACCCTGATTGCTATTGCACTCTATATCTTCTACGAAGCATATCGACGTCTGCTTGAACCTCCTGTAGTTTTAAGCTCAGGTATGCTGATCATTTCAACTATCGGCTTACTAGTTAATATTGTTGTCGCATTCATCCTCATGCGGGCGGACAAAGACGAAAATTTGAACGTCAGAAGTGCCTTTTTACATGTGATCGGAGATCTGCTTGGCTCAATCGGTGCCATTATTGCGGCAGTGCTGATACTGTTTTTTGGCTGGACGATAGCCGATCCGATTGCAAGCATAGTAGTTGCAATTCTTGTCTTTGTCAGTGGTTTGCGTGTAACAAGAGATTCATGGCATGTCTTGATGGAAGGGGTCCCAATCAATTTGAACGCCAGTGAAATTAAAAGTGTGCTACTTGGCATCGAAGAAGTGGAAGAAGTACATGACTTTCGTCTATGGTCCATCACATCTGATTATCATGTACTAAGTTGCCATTTAGTAGTTAAATCGGATGAAGCACGAAAGGGTGTACTTATACAGGCCCGTACGTTGATTCATGACCAGTTTGATTTACAAGATCTTACGATTCAAATCGAGTGTACAGGTATCGATGAATGCTCGCATGCGGCACATGAGAGCCACGCTCATTGATAAATGAACGTTGTAAAATACTTTAATCGAATAGAAGGAGGTGTTGACCTTTCCCTTTTCTGATTAACTTCAGAAAGTGGGAGGGTCGAATCATGTTATGAAACAAAAGAAGGTTTTAGTTGTTGTAACGTTGCTGATCGTTTTTTTAATAGTTCTTTCAATGTTTTTGATCAAGAACAATGCTGTTCAAGAAAAAAAGAGTACAGTCCTAAATGATACGGTAAAAATAGAAGGTCAACCAACACAAGGAGAAAACTCTGCACCTGTTTCAATCGTCGAGTTCGGAGATTATAAATGTCCGTCTTGTAAACAATGGGGGGAAACAGTTTATCCGAAGCTGAAAAAGGAGTTCATTGACACTGGTAAGGTACAGTTCAGCTATATCAATGTTTTATTCCATGGGGAAGAATCGATTTTGGCCGCTAAGGCATCAGAATCTGTTTATCGTCAAGACAAGAAGGCATTTTGGACATTCCATAAGGCGATTTATGATGCACAACCGAGAGTCGAACAGCATGATGACCCATGGGTGACTGAAGAATCCCTGTTAAGAATCGCTGCAAAATCAGTACCAGACATTAATCAAGAACAACTCACATCTGATTTAAGAAATAATGCGGACATCCTTGATGAAGTGTCGAAGGACGATGCACTCGTGAAAGAACACGGTGTCGAGCTGACACCTACGATCGTGATCAATGGTATTAAACTCGATGACCCGTTTGATTACGATACGATTTCCCGTGTGATTGAAGAACAGGTAACGGCCGATGAATGAACAGGTACGACGTCATGGTATGTATATGGCGTGGATCATAGCACTCGTTGCCACACTCGGTAGCCTGTATTTTAGTGAGATTCGTGGATTCGTACCTTGTGAGCTCTGTTGGTCACAACGTATTTTCATGTATCCGCTCAGTATCATCCTGGGCGTCGCCGTATTCAATAATGATTCAGGTGTGGTTCGATATGTATTACCACTTAGCCTTATCGGGGGAAGTATTTCTGTCTACCACTACATGGTTCAAAAGATTCCAGGATTTGCTGAGGTCAAGCCATGTCTTCAAGGTGTCCCTTGCAACGTACAATATATTAATTGGTTAGGTTTCATAACGATTCCCTTCCTTGCCCTGACAGCATTTTTGCTAATTACGCTGATTATGATTGGAGTTCGACAAGCATTTAAAAAAAATTAAGTTAATAAGAGAGAGTCACTTCATCTCATTTAGCGATTTTCTTCATATCATGAGTACGACTAGAACATAAGGAGGGAAAACATAAAAGTTTCTTTTTTAATTTATAGCTTATTCCCTGATTGAATCGACGGGATAAGGAAAAGAAAATCGATTATATAAAAAAGACAATGTCTCATTTCACTTTCGAAATGAGACATTGTCTTTTTTATTTTATACGACTGGAAGATTGTATATCGTTAAAACTCTTGATCAAGAAGATACTAAAGTGAATTTTTTAATCAAAACGTCAAAGAAATACTATACAAGAAAGCTAAAAATAAGGAAACAGACATTCCTAATCCTAAAAAAAGTGTTTTGATCGATTCATTCGTTTTTCTAATAAGGAATACTACCAATCCCCCGAAAAGAAGACCGATCACCAGGAACAAGACGGATGTCATTCCTGGTTCAAACTCGATGTTTGAATATTCAAAGCGTAGATTAGGGAAGACGAAAGCAGACAGCTGTCCGGCCCCACTTGATTTGAGTGTATCCTCTACGGAGTGAGGTGGCTCTTGCTGACCGAGCAACGCAGTTGCTGCGAAGATGAAGAGAATCAGTGTACCTTCCATGCGCATTCTCATCTGTTTGACTTTAAGCGTTTGTTTGGAAGAGGCATAACTCCATTTCCCATTCATGAAACCGATGATCAGCACAGGGAGAATTAAGACATGTTTCCATAGTAAGGCTTGACCATACGGTAAAATCCAAGAATTCGGATAGTCGTCTATTTTCACGACGACGGACATCAAATAGATGCCGGATCCGAGGATAATCAAAAAGCATAGCGTCACGAGCGGTCTGAACCATTCCAACACGTTGTCCCAACTGGGATTCGATGCGTTGGAATAGCCTAATACGAGTAAACCGCCAGTCCAAATGAAGACAGACAAAGCATGAGCGGTATGTACGAGTAATCCTTCTGCACCTGTGATACTGGAGGCGTGTCCGGACCATGCGAGTGTACCAACCATGGCAAGTAACAAAAAAAGGGCAAACTTCAAGCGTCCCGAATGGAGTGACGTATTCCTGACGACCAGAAAAAGTAATATGCAACAGATTGTCATCAAGATTAAGGCATTTCCAGCTTCGAATGTGAGCAGAACGGACCGCAGAGTCAACCACAGTCCGATGTCTTCTTGCAAATAAAGCACGATACGTATGACCGACAATGAAAAGAAAACAGGAATTAATAGGATGAGAAGTCGTATCCATCTTATCGGGAACGCTACATCAGGTCGATAAGTGTGAGGAATGAGCTGTAACGAGAAATGACCGATCAACAGTGCAAAACAGGCGTACAGCAATGTATCTCCTAAAATATAGAGTAAAGTCATCTTGTTCGCCCCTTCAAAACAATCTGATAAAAGAAGAACAGTAACATGATAAATAATCCACCGGCGATTAGGAATGGAAAGAAATCAGTCTCTTCAGCGGGGGACGTTGTCGTCTTCACTGTTTCCGCGTCGACGTCTTTCTGTTGGATGGGCTTCGGCTGATCGCTCGTTTCGCTGGCGGTCGCTTGGGTTTCGATATTGAACAGATAGGTTCCTTCGATAGGATGTCCATCTGTACCGATGATCTTCCATTGGACGCGATACCGACCAAATGTCAGCTCTCGATCGAGCTGGAACGTCATACGTCGCCTTTCTTGTGTGAAAGTACCCTTCAGTGCATCCGAAGAAGCGAAATCAAATACTTGAATACTTCCACCGGCTTCGATGTTCGTCTCGAAGTTCAACGTGATGGTTTTTGTAGGCAGAACAGTCTCATCTGCCAGGGGTGTGGAAGATTCGAGTCCGGTGTGAGCCGAGACTTGTACAGGACACCACAAGAGCATTCCTGATAGCAGTAACAATAGGTAATTTATTCGAAGCATCTTTTCAACTCCTTTATGTTTGCTGTGTACGGTCAAAATCATAAGGGATAAAAACAGACACCTCAAGATTTTTTGACGCTTACATTAGTAAATGCTAATATGATGATAACATATTAATGAAAACGAATATGAAAAAGGAGTGAACAATTTGGAACAATTACTGGAACCATTGGACTTGAAGGTGAGGGTCGTTCATGGTTTTTCTAATAAAACACGATTGCAAATCTTAGAGTGTATCTATGATGGTGAAAAGACTGTGACAGAAATCGTCGAGGCGGTCCAAGGAAATCAGTCCAACGTTTCACAGCATCTAGCTTGTCTAAAAGGATGCGGATTGATTCAAAAACGGACGCAGGGAAAGTATGGCTATTACTCCCTACGCAACGAGACAGTCAGGGAACTGTTACGACTATTCGGGACACTGACTCTCGAAATCGGACAGGAGTCTGCTTGTTGTGAACATCACATCGAGGAGGCGTAATGATGGCCAGTTCCTGTTGTAACAACAGCTCTCCAAAGGAAAGCGAAGCAAGTGAACCGAAGGCTGTTTCTACATCAATAACAACAACGTGCTGTGCCTCGAATGAGGAAGATCGACTCCGGACAAAGGATATACAGTCGAGTTGCTGTTCGAAATCGACATCCGAGATAGCCGGTACGAGCATACAAAACGAATCTTCCCTTCCTAAAGAAGAGGATACTTGCTGTAGTACGATACCAAAGATAGAGGCAAAAAATTCGGACACAGATCCCTGTTGTTCTTCGGTTAATGTGTCTTCGGATTTGATTCAGCCTGATCAGACAACTCATACCTACCGAATAGAAGGGATGGATTGTCCATCCTGTGCAGTGACTCTTGAGAAGGGATTAGTGACGATAGCGGAGTACCAGAAAGTGTCCGTCAACTACGGTGCGGCCCGCTTGAAAATCGAGAGCAAATCAGAACTGGATGATCGTCGGCTTCAAAACGAGGTGAAGAAGTTAGGATTTCAACTTATTGTTCCAAATAAAGAGGAAAAACATGTTCAGACGTATGCGGTTTCGGGGATGGATTGTAGTAGTTGTGCTAAAACGATTGAGCAGCATTTCCAAAAAATAAATGATGTGCAGACTGTCACGGTATCTTTTGCACGTGGAGAAATGGAGATCGAACATCATCTTGATGCGCAACAGGTGAAAAACGAGTTAAGTAAGATTGGCTTTGATGGACACGTCAAGGGAGAAGAGTCTTCCAAACCTTCAAAACGTTCATTCGAGGGGATATCATTGGTCTTATCCGGTATCCTGATTGGATTAGGGCTACTCCTCCAAACAGTAGAGGTTCTTTATCTCCCGAACGCGCTGTTTGGAATCGCGTTGATCCTGAGTGGATGGAAAGCTTTCCGGAGCGCATTTTATGCGGTTCGCGCCCGGTCGCTCGACATGAATGTGTTGATGAGTGTGGCGGCCATCGGTGCAGCGCTCATTGGTGAATGGCTCGAAGGGGCGACTGTCGTCTTCCTCTTTGCCATCGGGAACCTACTCCAGAATCATTCGCTTGCCCGGACACGTCATTCGATTCAGAAACTCATCGAACTTTCCCCGAAGGAAGCATTCGTGCTGACAGAAGAGGGCGTTATACGGAAATCAGTAGAAGCGGTACGAATCGGAGAGAAGATTCGGATTCGACCAGGTGATCAGGTCGCATTGGACGGAATGATTTTGAAAGGGACGACGACCATCAATCAAGCGCCGATTACTGGAGAATCGATTCCGGTCGACAAAAGTGAAGGGGATCAAGTATTCGCCGGGACGCTAAACATGGATCGTTCGTTCGACATGATCGTCGAAAAAACATATCAGGAGACGACTCTTGCTCATATCATCGAATTGGTGGAAGAAGCACAGGATAATAAAGCACCAAGCGAAGCATTCATCGACCGTTTCGCAAAAATCTATACACCATTCGTCTTCTTAGGCGCATTGTTACTCATGATCGTCCCACCCTTACTTCAGCTCGGTAGTTGGGGGGAGTGGTTCTATAAGGGCTTGGAACTGATTGTCATCGCCTGTCCGTGTGCACTCGTCATCTCGACACCGGTCGCAATCGTGACGGCAATCGGGAATGCTGCACGAAATGGTGTATTGATCAAAGGTGGTGTCTTCTTAGAAAAGGCAGGAAAGATAGACGCCATCGCCTTTGACAAGACAGGAACACTAACAAAAGGTACGCCCATTGTTCAGCAGTTCATGTTGCTATCAGACGATCGTGAACACACTTTACGCATCGCACACTCACTCGAACGGCATTCCAGTCATCCATTAGCAAAAGCAATCACAGAACATACGGTCCAAGAAGGCGTATATCCACTTGAATCGGACTCTGTCATAAATCGTGTCGGGAATGGCGTGTCGGGTGAATTTGAACATATCCTGTATCATATTGGAGGCGTGAAATGGTTTCGTGAAATGGGTTATGAGTTGGGAATGCTTGATTCAACTGTTGAAAATGCTGAAAAGCAAGGGCAGACCGTCGTTCTTCTCGGAAGTGACGCCAATCTACTCGGACTTTTTATACTTTCAGACGAAGTACGAGACGAGAGCGTCGACGCTATACGCAAGTTGAAGGAAAAAATCAAAATTAAAAAATTAGTCATGTTGACTGGTGATAACGCAGGTGCAGCAGCACGTATTGGAAAAAAACTGAGTTTGGATGAAGTGCATGCTAACCTTTTGCCTCAAGAAAAGGTCCGTATCGTCGAAGACATGAGAAGACAATCGTTTCAAACGGCAATGGTCGGTGACGGTATCAATGATGCACCTGCTTTCGTCACAGCGGACGTCAGCATTGCGATGGGAGGAGCCGGGACTGATACGGCACTTGAAACAGCGGATATCGTGTTGATGGCAGACAACCTAAACAAGTTACCCTATACGTTGGACCTAAGTAAAGCCACGTTGACCATCATCAAACAGAACGTTATTTTTTCAATTCTCATTAAACTGATTGCATTGATGCTCGTCTTCCCTGGATGGCTGACGTTGTGGATGGCTGTCCTTAGCGATACAGGGGCAGCGGTACTCGTGACATTGAATGCCCTTCGGTTATTAAAAAAGCGAACACTTTGATGGTCTAGCAACCTGCGACTCTGAACACGAAAAAGATGAAGCACCCGGTTCTCTAAATCACTGGAGATGATCGGGTGCTTTCTTCTGTCAATCATTCGTTCCTCCCAAATTTCATGGAGGACACGATTGAATGTTGCAACGCACCATATCCTGTTTGATGTGATGTGCTTTTTTCCGATTTGCATACTCAAAACACGATATTAAGAGCATGGAAAAGAGCGTACCGCTCTGTCTGATGAAAGAGACCGCAAGCCGTCCTGTTTCCGTACTCTAGCTTGCTCCTCGTCGGCGCAAGGGCCATCAAAAAAAGCCGCTGCCGCTCCTCATCTTCCTCCGCGTTTTGGCTCAAAGCAAGCTTTTCGCTCGCGGGCTCCGGAAGCTTTCGTCCCGGTGCGCTGTCCGCTTTTTTTGGTCTTTCCCTGCGGTCACCCTTGCCCCGTCTCGCGACGCTCGCTGCGTTCCCGTCAACAGGACGGCACCGTGTCGGACTGCATCCAACTCGCGAAAGGAGCTTTTCCATGAAACTGACCACACTCGTTGAAATCACGCGTATCCGACAAGAGGTTCGAGAACCGGATGTCGCCCTTGAGACGACGCATATCACGTCACCCGAGGACGCCTTCCTTGTTGCTAGACGCTTCATTCAGGACGATGACCGTGAGGTATTCCTCGTCATCCTGCTGAACACGAAGAATCGGGTCATTGCCGTCCACCGGGCACACGTCGGAAGCATTAATTCGAGCATCATCCACCCTCGTGAAATTTTCAAGTCTGCCATCCTCAACAATGCGACCTCACTCATCGTCAGCCATCAGCATCCGAGCGGGGACCCGAAGCCATCTCACGAGGACATCGAGGTGACGGAACGCTTGCAGGAAGTCGGACGCATCATCGGTATCCAATTGCTTGACCATATCGTCGTCGGTGCAGGAGACGATTACGTAAGCTTAAAAGCCCAAGGATTGCTCTAAATTTATTCTTCAGCGTAGACAGGCGGGACGTACTCCCGTCCTGTCCGCGCGTAAAGCATGGACGAAAAACGGATCCGTTTTTCTTTGAAGGATGTACAAGCAAATACGGAATGGATTTGTACCAAATCCAAGTTAAGAAAGAAGCCCGCAGTGGACGAATCCACTGCGGGCTAGAGAGGCTTCGTATCGTTTTGTGTCGATTCGTGAGAGGTGCTGGTTGTTGAGGAATTGGTTAGAGAAGAAGTAATAGAATTGCTGTCGGTGTACGTATGTCCATCTTTTATTTTTAAGTGGATCATCCTCTATACGTTTCGATTTAGTTTGTATGTGTTAGTAGGGACAAGAGAAGAGCTTTCGGGCTCATGCGTGAGGCTGTACGCTGCATCGCAGCAACATCCTCATCGCACCGCTGCCTTCCTGCCGGATCGATAACGAGAGCTGCCAATCACTAGCGTGAGGCATCTCTACGTTCCTGATCCTTGCGACGGAAGGCACGGAGCGTGATAAGACCAGAAAATAAGTTTTTAAGGATTTCAAACTGATTTAATCTGAAGGTCCTGATTACGATGAGAATTCCTGTTTTGAATAATTCGTCGTTTTCTCAAGAATGGCGTGAAAATAGTCCTGGATTCGTTCTTAACTCCTCCATTGCTTCAGCAATCACCGTGCTTATCTCGATTAAACGGATTCGTACGATGTTCTTCACGACTGTATGCTGTGTTCAAGCAAACCAAAGAGGAGTGACGAAAATGAATACAACTGTAGAAAACGAGGAGTCTAGAAAATGGATGGACATGATGGAGCAACCGCAAAAGGTGACCATTATTGATGCGCAGGTTCGATTGGTACGAGAGGTAAGTGGTTCTATCGAGCATGTGACCTGGTTCGTTGATGTCGATGTCCTGCTCGCTTTTATTCAGCAACACTATTTGGAACAGACCCGTTAAAGGTCTGTTTTTTTATATATTTCTGGTTAAAAGATGCGACCTATCAAGAAAAAATGATAGGTGGGAAATATACCCATTATTCTCCTGGTATTCACGGTATACTGAAGATAACTTACAAATCAGAAATGGAGCGATGGAAGATGAAGAGAAAATGGATGGGCGCTAGTCTGGCACTCGCAAGTGTGGGCTTATTGGTAGGACCGTTACAGAGTGCGGAGGCCGCGACTCCGAAAATCAAGGTCCATTACATCGATGTTGGACAAGGTGATGCGATCTACATCAAGATGCCGAGTGGTGAGGATATCGTCATGGATGGTGGGAATAAAGGAAAGGGTGATGAGCTCGTCGCCTATCTGAAGAAACAGAAGGTCGGCGACATCGAGATGCTGATCTCGACACATCCGGATGCCGATCATATCGGAGGACTCGATGAAGTCCTCGATTCGTTCAAGGTCAAGAGTGTCTATGCTCCGAAGGTCAAACACACGACGCAAGCCTATAAAGATTTCTTGTTGGCCATCAAGCGCGAGAAGCTGACAATCAAGACAGCGAAGGCTGGTGTCTCGCTTCCTGTCAAAGGCGTGAAGGCGCAGTTCGTCGGACCGGTCAAGGACTATGCGAACAGTGATCTGAACAATTGGAGTGCCGTGCTGCACGTCGCCTATAAGAAAAATACGTTCCTGTTCACGGGAGACGCGGAACTGAAGTCGGAGCAGGACATGATCGCGAAGAAGAAGACGTTGCGCGCGGACGTCCTTAAGGTCGGGCATCATGGTGCGAAGACCTCGACGAGCGCAACGTTCCTCAAGTACGTCAAACCGAAGTATGCCGTAATCAGTGTCGGCAAGAATGCTTATGGACATCCGACGAGCGAAGTCGTGACGAACCTGAAGCGTGCGAAGGCGACGATGCTACGGACGGATAAGAGTGGCACAATCGTCTTTGAAGGGAACGGATCGTCCTACACGATCAAGAAGTCAAAATGAGTAAGCGTAAAGGGATCATCGATCGCATTGAAGGAAAGTGGGTCGTCGTCGAGTTCGAAGATGGAATGCGGGACATCCTGATTTCTCGCTTCCCCATGACGGTGGAATCCGGCGATGTCATCTGGATCGATGAATACGGTCATATTGAAAAGGATGACCGCGAACGGCAGCGACTGTCAGACGAAATCGATGAGTTGATGGAAGAACTGTGGGAAGACTAAAAAAGAAATGAGCTGAAGCAGATGAATAAGTTAGGACAAACGGTCGTGATCGTTGGGCTAGGGTTATCACTCGTTGGATGTGGGACAGAAGAAGCAGCACAAGATTCACCTAAGAAGACGGCAAATCCGACCGAAAAAGTCGAGATAGTGGAAACGAAAAAAGAAGATGTTTATTTCAAGGATGATACTTTGAAAATCGATATGGCGACAGTCAAGATCCTTTCGACAGAAGTGCTTGAGCCAAGTAAAGAATACTTCCGCGAGAAGCCACAACTCGTCTTCACATACGAGACGACAAATGATAGTAAGGAACCATTGAATGGAATGACCACTTGGATTGCCTGTTTCGAAGCGACACAAGAAGGAACCGATACGATCAATAAGTTAGAGATAGGCATGACACCACAAGAAGAGAAGTATGCCTCTTATTTAGAACATCAGCTTGATGACATCAAACCAGGTGGTACCGCGAAGGGAGTCATGGCTTACGATATCGATGATCCAAAAGCGGTCGTCACATTGAAAGCAACTCAAGGAATGGCGGGAAAAGAGCTTGGTGAAAAAAAGATTGAACTTAAATAACCAGATGAATAAAAGGAATCCCATTGAATGAAGGAAGGTTGATGAATATGGAACAAACACTCACAGAGGCACAAGCACTTATTCTAGAAATGGAAGAAAATTTTAAACCGTATATTATCGTAGGTGTTAAACAACGATTGGATATGGAAGAGATAGTATCCACATTTGAAGCGTATCTTCAAACACGGAAGTTGGATCGTTCTGGGCATCGGATTATTTCAAAATTCAGCTTTGAACAGTTTATTTTACAGCAGAAATATTTCAAGTAAGCAAAAACAGCAATATCGCTTCTTTTTTTAAAGCGATGTTGCTGTTTTATTTTTTATCCCTTTAAGATAGTAGCTGCTTTCTTTTCTGCTGTTTCTTCATCCGACCAGTCCATCTCAGATAGCATGCTGGCTTGAACTTTTTCGATCTGCTCGATTGTATAGCCGAGTTGCTCCATGGCAATGACGGCATAAGCAATTGCTTGGTTGTTATTCATAATCATTCCTCCATTCGTTAGTGTTTTGTGATGTTTTTATTATATCGCGTTGTCTTGTGTCTCTTATTAGTGATAGCTTATTTCTTCCTAATAAATGTCTCTCCTAAGTATAGTAGCGAGCTGAAAACGTAAAGCTTTACTCATTTTTCACAAAATAATTTAGCACAAGAAATACGCTGAGTATTGAAATGAGGGTTAGGGTGACTGCGATTATTTTATTCTTGAATTCTAAATGTTTTTGAATCCTTTTAGGAAGAAGCGAATTTATTATCAAAAGTGGAACATATACAAAAAAAACAATGTCTACGTTCCGAGAAGTAAAACTATCAAATATAAGTAACAGAAGGATTGCTAAAGGGAAAAGTGGAAATACAATCATCTGAAGCCTCCTTTCAATATATTAGAGGATATTTGAACTTAAAGTTTGAAATATTGCTTAGAAAAATGGTCATTAGTCTAGAAACTGCTAGGAAAATATTTAATCATACAGGGTATACCTGCTGTGATAAAAAAAGAAAAAATTCCGAGAAGATGCTAATTGTCTCATTTTATAATAAGTCTTAAAAAATTTTAATAAATCTAAAAAAATACATTGAAATTTATTCATTAAAAAATTATCGGATACGAAAATCTTTTTCCGTTACATTGAGATTTCGACCAACAAGTTGCTTTACCTTCTCTAAATCTCGATCTTCTGTTGCTATTACTTCGTTGTACCACGCTTTCTCAAGGACTTGCTCTGTCTCTTTGCTGACGATCTCTGTCTTCAGGATATGATGTAACGGGCTACTGGCTTCCTCAAGCCCTCGGAAGTGTTGACTGATCGGTTCTTCTCCAGGAATGACCAACGTGTAGGCAATCGTCTCATGTTCGTCGAAGTCGCGGTCGTTGGCTTTTGCGAACGGTTCGAAGAAATCTGTCGACCCATGGACGAGCATCATCGGTTCGTCAAACGTTGATAGGTCCTGCTGTGTGTCTTGTTTAGCGATGCTCGTCAAGTAAGCTCCGACATTCTCCGGTGTGTGCTGCATGATCCGCTCAAGCCGTTCGGCTAATGGCATTCCCTGATCCGTAATGTGTGCCACGTTCTCGATATGTTCGATCATCTTGAGAGGCGATGCTTCTCGTTCAAGGACTTGCTCCTGCTCGAGCGAAGCATGGATCTCGCGGATGAAATGACCGGATGTCTGATGGACTTCATGCAACAAGTCTTCCTTGTCACGCAAGTCTCTCCCTTGCGTCCAACTGGCGAGATACGACAACGAAAACTCGTCTGTTGGAAAACCGAAGTGCGCCGCAACGGTGTAGGCGACCATCTCCGCTTGGAATTCCTTCTCATGCGGATTCAACTCGATTCCACGTTCTTCGTTCCGGTTCATATTATGCAGATTGGCATGGGCGAGTTCATGGATCAGGACGGTCACGTTCTCGATGTCCGAATTCCGCGGATTCAAGGCGATCGCGTTCAGTTCTGGATAAAAGCATCCTTTTGCGGTACCAAGTTCGTTTAACGGCTGATCAAGTAATGTTACGTCTTGTGTTTCAGCAATCCCGTTCAACGCATGGCGAAATGATCCTGCTTCACGAATTGAACCGTTCCGATGATACGAAGCAAACAGCTCGGAGACTTCGAGTCCCTTCTCACGGGCATCGGTTTGCGTGTACTCGAAGACGTGACCAATTTTATAGTACATCGCTTTCCGTGTCGGAAGAGCACCTTCCTTTGCACGCTTTTGTTCTGTCTTCGTCGCATCCTTCCATGCCACCCAATCCGTCTCTCGTTTGATGAAGGTGACAGGGGAGGGGACGAAAATCTTGATTCCCTTCTCGCCTTTTTGGACCTGAACGCCTTGCTTCTCCCAGTACGCATAGGAACCGACAGCACGTGCGCCTTGGAACTGTTCCTCGATCAATAGCATGTTCCGAGTCGAGTAGCAATGGAACCGGCTCATGAAGTCGAGATGTTCCTTGATGCTCTCCTGACTGACGAAGTGAGAAGCGAGCTGCGTCTCCATCTTGTCGGTCAACGCTTGTACTTCCTTCTGATAATCCTCACGTGTTTTCTTCTTATATGCCATGTGTCTCACGCTCCTTCAGACGAAACGGATGAATCAGCAGCACCTTCAAAGTCGTTCAACTCTTCTAAAACCATCGGGTCGGTAGCAAGTCGATCCAGTAGTAGATGACGACGATCACGTGATACCGGTAGCAACAACAGAGGCTCTTCTTGCAGGATCTCAAGGAACGAATATTCGTCATATGAGACAGGGATGTCGTATCGCGCTTGATGAATCAAGACTGTGACGTGGGTCGGTTGCAGTTCGAGAAACGTTGCGAGTGTGAAAGCTTCCAGTTGTCTCATTTGTGGGTCATCCTTTCCTCATCCGAATGCTTATGTTGCTTTCGTTGTTCGATCCGTGATTTGACGGCCGTCTCCGCTGTCTCAAGGAACGAAGGACGGTATTCTGTCGTCGGGATGATATCTTCGATGCTTTCCGTCTGCATCAAGGCTTGCACCAGTTCAATCAATACCTGTGTTTGAAGGTCTGTCTGTTGGACGCTCTTTCGTAACGGAAAGAGACTTTTTGTGATTTGTTCATCCCAGAACGTGGTCAACTCTTGTTCGATCTGTTTTGATACGGAACGACTGATATAGTTCAAATCCCATTGCTTCTTGATCATCTCTTGATAGTCACGGATGATGTGATCGATTGCCGGACCAATCCCGGACAGTCGTTCCCGCTCACGATACTCCTCTAAAAATTCAGCGGTCACGGCACTCAGCCGGATCCGGATTTGCTTTGTTTCCTCCATCTGTATTCTCCTTTCTATAATCATCAATTGTAAAAACGACTGCCAAAGAAACAGGACTCCGTTCGAATGGTATGATGAACAGATAAATTAGTTAAGGCGAGGTACAAACATGTCAAAAATTCATTTTTACAAATCTGTTCAAATGATTGATGCCTCCATTGAAGAGGTATACGATTATCTGACGAAGAATGAACATATTCTTAGCTGGAGCAATATGACTAAGGATCATATCTACGCAGATGGAGAACCATTGCAATACTTATACGCTGGTCAGAAACTTCAAGTTATCCAAGAGCATCGTGGAAAAAGGTATTCCGCTGATGCTTGGGTTGAGAAACTTGAGGCACCGTCCTTCATTGATGTCAGAACTTCAAACGAAACAGGAACGACGATTGGTCAATACCAATTGCAATCGAAACAGAATCAAACAGAGTTACAAATTGATTTGTTAGTAGAGACGCCGAAGTGGGCTTATGCCATTCTTTATAAACTTTCCAAATCAAGATTGAACCGAATGTACAATGAAGAATTCCGTCGATTAAATGATTATGCAATCCAAATGAATCGTCGCTAAAAAAATTGTTGCCCGTCATCCTTCTATTAAAAGGGTGACTTTTTCTTTTATCGATCTTGCTCGATTTCCTGCTGAAGAGCTTCAAACGCCTTTTGGTTTTGTATGTGTTCCCATTCATTGTTCATGTGTCGTCCGATTCGATAGAGTGTCTCTTGCATGATCCGCTCACGTCGAAACGCCGACTGGATTTTTTGTTTGGGTGAGAATGCAGCTTTCTTTGCAAGCTTCTGAGGTGGCTTGGACCACTCACGCATCTCGGACAGGACGGCATTTCCCATCCGTGTGTAGAGATCCTGTTCTTTCGTCTTTCGATAAGCCGATGCTTGGGATGTCGATCCATAACTCCGCTCGTAGAATGCGACCTCGGTATCGAGTTGTTGTTTAAACTCGCTGTGTTCTTTCTCGAAGTAGGTCTCAAGATACGTGTCAGTAAATTGATTGAGTGAAGGACGCAGTTCGTTCATGCCATTCATGTTGTAATACCACTGTCGCTTATCGTCCGGTAGTTGTTTCTGAATCGTTTTGTACTGGCGTACGAGTTCCGGATGTAGCACGCGGTTCGGAACAGATAATGTTGAACGATTCCGTTTGTGCGCCAGAACCTCATCACGGATGAAGTCATTTAGTTTCTCTTGTTCACGTGTCCGGTCGGCAAGTGTATGGACGACTTGTGCTTTCATCTTCTGGATCGTTTTCGGTTTTCGTTTACCGCGTTCGCGTGGCTGTATTGTCTCGACTGTTGCAACATGCACATGGATGTTATCCGTGTTGTAATGGATGGCCGCGGTCCATGTCGCGTACAACATTTGTTCCTTTTCAATCATCAAAGCGGTGGCATTGCGAGTTGCTTGTATCAAACGTTGCTCATCAATGTAGTGATTTTCTTTCACACCAACTTCCTGTAACCAAGCCTCGTCGAACGAGATGACATCTTGCCAGAGGATGCTACCGTTCTCCTGTGCTCGTCGGAAGATTTCACGTAGTTGTTCTCGTTCGGTCGCACTCAATCGATCTTGTGTCGCCGTGAACAGACCGCTCGATTTCAATTCATCCTCCATGTAGTCATGGTAATTCTCGAATTGATGCGACCGTGCTTTCGTCTCCGGTCGGTCGATGTAATTAAGATACGTCGTATAGCGACGCGCACGTCGGGTTGCTTGAGGGAGTTTGAACTTCGACTTGATGATGACACCGGGAACCTTAGTCATCCTGCATCACCTCACGGAAGAGTTTGGTCAATTGTTCGAGTTCTGTCGCACTCCGCTTTAGGTGTAAGGTGTTCGCTTCGAGCTGTTGTTCGAGACGCGTGATTTGTGTCGACTGGACGCCATCCGCGCACCAGGTAGTCAGTAATCCTTTCAATAATTCTTGTCGGGAACACATCTGTTTCTCCGCCTGTTCGTCGAGTTGTTTGACGAGGACGGGGTCGATGTCGCGAATCAAGAGATTCATCTGTCTTCCTCCTTCCTTTAGGAAAGTAAGTCTCGGCGTTCTAAAAAAATGAAAAGATTTCCGAACAATTGCTTCGTTCCTCCTGTCATTAGAAACGAGAAAGGTGATACCACTCAGACAAGGAACGGAGGGATCAACATGCAGTCAATGATTGAACAGAGTTACGCCCTTGGAGAAGCCGTGAGCGTCTCCTTGATCGTCGAACTTTTGAAACATATTTGCTCGAAGATGCAGCAACATTTAATGAAAAAGATTGAAAGAAGTGACGTAACGGACTCGAGTTAAGCGTTGATGAATGTTGATAGAATTGCTAAATATGCATTGGATTTTTAAAAGCTTAAAAACCACAAACGGTTCAAAATCGTGAAAAAAGAGCATAAGGGGAAACTGCTATCACGGAGCGTGCTAGCCTAGGCGGAGCCTAGTGTTTCCCTGATATCATCAAAATCGCGAAAAGGTCACACCCTGTGCCACCAAAAACGGCATTTTGGCACGGTGTGTGCCGTCTTACCATTTCAGTTCACGTGCTTTAATGCGCAACTGATCTTGTCGTTTCTCTTCTTGGCTGAGTTGTTTTTTCAGTTCGGTTTGTCGTAGAAGTGCTTCTTCTTTGTCCTGCTTCAGATTGAAGATTTCATCCTCACGTTCGACTTGTTCGTCGAGTGTCAGGTCAGGTAACGTAGCTTGTTTCGTCTCGATGTCCTGTTCGATTTGTTGGATGAGAGAAGCTTGTTCCATCTGTTCGCGCTTCATTTTCTTGATCCGTTTTTGACTTTGCACGTGCTCGTCAGTGAGAAAAAGTTGCGCATAGTCGTCTGCTTGTTGAATAGAAAGTGATGTCCTTAAAACACGTCGCTGATCCATATAGAGTGATTCGACTAGCGCATCTTCTCGCTTCGTAGCACTCAGCTTCTCGAGTGACTGTTGTGGTTCAATGACATACAAGCGGAGTGCTAGCTGATCAAAGTCGCGCGGTACATCTTCGATTTCGAAGACGTAGTGCTCGTCCTGGTGATAGACGACTCGGACGCGCTGCTCATCCGTCGGTCGTTCCTTGTAAGCGATGCGAGCGACAAGTTTCGTCGCGTAGTCTTGGGGTTGGTCGAACTGGAGGCGGACACGCATCTGTTTCCGTTGCGCATCATAAGACCAGTCGAGAAGCGTGACGGTCTGTCCATTCGTCAACCGTTTTTCTTCACCGATCGGCGTCGCATTGATCGGTTGCTCCTCGGCAAAGAAGAGGGAAGAGAAACCGAAAAACAGAAAGCCGATTAAGAAAAACATCCCTGTTCCGAGATACAAGCGCGACCAGTCACGGGTCAACGTTTTTCGTTTTCCTGTCTGCATTTAAACACCCCCTGACGACTTGAGACTCTTCATTTGGTCGACGATGAAGCGACCGTCTTGATGTGTAAACGTTAGTTCGACCAGCTCATCGTAGGTCTCTTCATAGCCGTTTGAATCGATTGTCAACGTTCGTTTGAATCGGACGAGACAATGCTCTGGGTCGTCACGACTCGGAAAGACTTCGATGTCAGAGACAGCGGCAGTAAACTTGCCATCGCTTCCGCTACTCGCGAACAATGTCCGTTTGATTGAATCCGACATGTACTGACTGGCCTGTCGTTTGCGCGTTGGATAGGTCCCGTCTTCCCATGTGAAGGCGAACGTGATGAAGCGTTCCGCATTCTTAGAAATGGACGACTGCTGCTCTTGATCCTGTCCGTCAGTGGGAACAGGAGAGTCCATCGTGGTCGTCTCTGGTAATGAATCCTTTCTGTTTTTATCTACTGTCGTGTGCTCTCCATCTGATACCGACGAACGGTATTGATAGAAGTTGGCACTGACAGAAAGTAACAGACAGAACAGCACGAGTCCTAAAAGATGACGACTCGTCAATGCCATGTTGCATCCCTCCTTATAGCGAAAAGAGTGGGGCCGGATCAATGTGTCCGGACCAATCACTCGTCTTGAATTCGATGTGAAGATGGTTCCCGGTTGAACGTCCGGTTGACCCACACATTCCGATTGCTTGTCCGGCTTCGATCTTTTGCCCCGTCTTAACTTGGCGCGCAGAAAGATGCGCGTAAGCGGTAATCCATTCACCTTGTTTGATCTGAATGAGTTGTCCGTAAGGGCCGCGTAAGCCGCTATACGTGACGGTACCGGAGCGGACGGCGTGGACGGTATCGGTATCGTGACAACTGAAGTCGATGCCCGTATGAACGTCCGTCTTTCCGAAAACGACCCGTGATCCGAATCCCGACGTCATCTGAAGCGGGATGTCGAGGGGCGCATGAAGCTTCCCTTTGATCGGTCCCGTCTTGCCTTCTGCCAGTACCGTCGGCGTCAGATACCGGAGGACGGCATCGACATATTCGATGTCACCGTAACAGGCTTGATGCTCGATTGCGCTCGGACGATGACATTGATAGATGCCACTTTTCTTGACGCGTTGGTACATCATCTGTGAAAAAGAGATTGCAAGTTGTTTCGTATAGCGTCCACCTTTTTCTTGGACGTAATCAATGAAGCCGCTCCCGAAGTTGTAACTCTGGAGCGTCAACTTGACGTCTTGGTTCGCTTGTCGGAAGACGGATGCGAAGTGTTTCACCCCATAACGAATGCTCTCATCGGGAGAGGTGATGCAGCCGATCCGTCCGCACTTCGATTCACTCGCTTGCATCGGATCATTCCCACGTCCACCGCTTTCCTGCATCATCAAGGCGAGGACGACGTTCGTCTGTCCCTCGAGTTGTTGCTTCTTTAATTCGCGTGCGATCGCCTCGCGATATTGTAAGACGTCATCACTGACTTGTAGACTCGCGTCCGAATAAGCAATCGGTGCCTCGGTCGCCTGATCGTTTTCGATTCCAGTCAACGTATCGAGAATGCCTGCGACGATGATAATGAGCAGGAAGAGAAGGAGCGCGATACCGAGGGCAATCAGACGATACTTTAAGGTCAGGAGTCGCCATTTCATCCGGACGGCGACACGTGCCGATTGCCGGACTGTACTCCACATCAGGCACCACCTCCGAACAAGGTCAGCTCCTCTGGCGAGACATCGACATCAAAAATCAAGGTCTTCACGCCGGAGACACTAAGGACGATTCGTCCCGTCTCGAGCGACGGGATCAACCGCGTCTCACTCTCGGTCAGTTGTCCGTCGAAGACGGTCTGGATCGTCGGGATGCTCTCGGCATCCTGCTCGCCGATGAACTTATACTGCGTCAGTTGGAACAACGTCTTGACGTTCTCCGCGTTCTCCGACTTCGAGCCAGTCGGGACGAAGTCCGTGATCAAGTGCGAGGCGAAGAAGATACCACCGAAGTATTTCCGCGCTTCTCGCATAAATTGTTGGAGGTAAAGGATCGCCGGTTGTGCGATGTCACGCGTGTTGATCAGGTGATGCGCCTCATCAATGACAATCAAATACTTGAAGGCATCCTCGATCAACAGTTCGCCCTGGTTGTAGCTGCGCAGCTGTCCGGCACCGTTGAGGATCATCCCATCCCAGAGCATGTTCATCAGGTTGAAGACCTGTGCCTGGAAGATCTCGTCCTTCAGGTTCGTCAGGTTGCGTAAGGGGAACGAGACGATCGCTTCCTCATCGAACCGCTCAATCGAAGAATGCCCATCAAAGATGTTGCCGTAGTTATGGACAAGATTCGTGATAGCGAGTTCGATGTTCTCTAGCCGTCTGATACGATTCGTGCTGATCGTCTCGCGGATCGATGTCCGTGCTACATCGGCATATAACTCGGAACGAACAAGCGTCAAAAAATCGGAGAAGACGGGATAGGTGTTCGCTGGATGCGTCGTGATCGGGGCGTCACCGTCCTCGTTCCAGAGCCCTTTTTCAAGGTAGAGCTGACGGAGCAGAATCTCGAACTCGTTCGCTTCTTCCTGTGAGGCTGCCGGATTGATGTAGTGATAGAAGACCGCAATCTTCGACAGGTGTTGCATGAACGAGAGGGCTTCGTCCGCAGAGCCGTCCGCATGCGTGACCGTCTTATAGACATGGAGCGGATTGATCCGCCCGGCGGAACCGTCGAGTGCGATCTCTTTCCCACCAAGTTGCCGCACGAGATCGGAGAATTCCCCCGTCACGTCCAAGATGCGAACATGATTGCCTTTGATGGCTTGATCGAGGACCGTTTTCTTGAGTAATGTCGACTTGCCCGATCCCATCTTGCCGATCATCAAGGCATTATAGAACTTCCGTTGTTTATCCTTATGGAATAGATCAAAGATGACGCTCCCGTTCGTGTCGGTCGTCCCGTAATAGGTACCGGTCGGATCCTGTAGCGATGTGAAGTGGAACGGATAACCACCCGCGATCGACAGTGATGGAATCTCTTTCCCGCGACGACGGTTCGGTAATTTTTGTTGTTGCTCGTAGCTCAGGAACAGGCTCTGCCATTCCCATTCCTGTTCGTTCAGGAAGACGGCAACGCGGAAATTCCGTGCTTCGAGTTCCTCCATCACGTCCTGAACTTGTCGTTCAAGTGCCTCAAGCGTCTTCGCTTTGACGTAGAGTCGGAGATGCAAGTACTTCATGGTCTCGCCTTGCGTGATCTGTTCGTAGAGTTCGTTCAGTTCCTTATACGTCTCGCGCGCATCAATCCGGTCGACATTATCTTTCGCATTCTCGAAGCGCGTATTCTGCTCGGCCATCGACTTATTGATCGTCCGGATCATCTCTCGCTTGTCCGCTGTCCCGATGTCGAGCGTCGTCAGGACACCGGGCAGGTTAAGGATGGGCTCGAGCCAGAAATCATAGACGGTCGACTGATACTTATAGACATGGAGGCAGGCGAGATAACCGTCACCGGTCCGGACATAGTTCGGTTCGAAGCGGAGTCCGCCTTGCGGCTGGATCGCTTGGACGAATGTCGGATTGTAGCCGTCCTGTTGTTTAATTGTCTCAGGATCCTGCTTTCGTAGAAAACGTGTACGCCACATAACGTCATCACTCCTTTCCGTCCTGGGTCGGTTTCGTATTCGGGTTGTGCAGTTGGAACAATACATGGATTTTCTGCTCGATCGTCAGTTCGACCATCGGGTTGCTGCGTCGAAGGAGTTTCGTCAATTGATGCTTCCGTTCCCGGAGCATTGCCTCGTCCGGAGCATAAAAAAAGAGGAGATAATCGCGATTCGTGCGATGCTCCTCAAGGTAGATCAATTCTTGTTTCTTCTTTTGAAGAAACGGACGATAAGCGGCAATCTGATTCTGTCTCAGCTGTCGTTCGATCCGTTGTTTCTGTTTTTCTAGATTAAGCGGTGTATTGAGCGGAATCACCTTCAATGGATGGACATACGCCTGTAAGAGATAGGCGAGGGAGAAGATATCATGGTCCTTCTCCGTCTCAGATAGTCCGTAAATATCCTTTGAAGTCAGTTGAATGATGTCGCAAAACGTCCCGTCCTGCATCTCGAAAACATCGAGCGCTGTCGCATCAACGATTGGTAAAAGGTAGGCAACTGACGGCGGGATGCGGACACGTTTTTCCTTGCGTGCTGTCGGTGTCGTCAACTCAACCTCGTCGAGCCAGGTGATATCGGTCATGGGACTTGTTTTCAATCGTGTATCTTCCGATAAACTCATCTGATCACGCTCCTTTCGAAGATTCATTCCGGTCGGCCAACGCGATATAGGTGTCTTTCTTCTTGATGAGTGCGTAATAGAGCACGTGGACCATCCGCTTTTCCGGATTCGTCGTCGGTCGGATGACGAGAAAGAGTCCGACGACGACGAGGAAGAACGTAAACGGGAGATGTAAGACGTCCGGAATGAACGGCAGGGCGATCAACCGGACGATGATCAAGGCGACGAGAAACAGTAAATCATAGAGGTAGAGCATCTTATTGATTTTCAGTTCGGTCGTGACTTCGTTCGGAATCCGGTATTGGCGCTGTTGCATGGTCTCACTCCTTTTTCGGGTCTAGACGTGGAACATCGGTCGAGTACATCCGGGACGATTCCTGCGTCACACGTGTCTGGGTTTGTTCGACATGCTTGAGTTCTTTTTGTGTCGTGGTCTCGAGTGTCTGATAGATGGATTTTCGCTGACGCTGCGTTCCGGATGACGTCTCCTGCGGCGATTCACTGATGGATGGTGAGTCACTGGAAGAGCTAGACAAGGTGATGCTCGGAGACACATTCTCTGTTGTTTCGACAGAATGAGCGGATGTACTAGTAGTCGTTTTGTCGAATGGTGTCGGATTCGCTGAAGACGTAACAGGATTGCGATTTACTTCGGAAGTCTGTGGAGACTGTGTGACCTGATGAGATGTCGTAGGCGTTTCAGGCGCTTCGAACTCATCAGTTAAAGTAACCTGTTGTTCATTCGACGACACATTAGACATCTTCGGTTGCGTAGCAGGTAGTGTCGATTGCGAAGTCAATGGCACAGGTTTTGCTTGTGCGACAGAGTCTGGACGATGTGGAACGAATTCGGGTGATGCTGCTGCAGCCTGAGCCTCTTGCACCGTACCATGCATTGGCATCTCAACCAACTCGCTTTGTTGGTTCTCTGGTCCTGCTGGACGAGATGTCCGCTCTTGTGCTTGTGATGGATTTGGAACACTCTCAGGCGAACGATCTGGACGACTCGCGGGTGTACCGCCATTCGGTGGCGGGTTCGGTGGCAATTTCGTACTTGCTGCTTCCGAGACAGAAGGAGTGGCAGGGCGTGATGCCATCTTCATCGTCTGACCGGCGACACGAGCGCTCACTTTCGCTGTTCCTTTTCCGACAGCATACGCACCGAGTGCGACACCCCAACCGCGCTTCAGACCGGCATCAATCCCGAAGAGACGTTCGACCATATTTGGTCCATCAATCAAAGCTGCAGAGAAGGCAATCAACGCAATCAAATAGGCGAGTCCGTCCAGTGTATCGGCCAAGTATGCCGTTCCAATCGTATAGATTTTGATTGAAACGAAGATCAGAATGATGACGAGAAAGGTGTTCAAGATGCTTTGAATGACCTTCTTCGTCTTTTGTCCGCTGTGTAGATCAGCGGGTGCCACTAAAATCGCCAAGACATAATTAAAAGCCAACTCGAACGAGAGTCGAGCCAGCTTGTAGGCAATCGAGAAGAGGGTAAAACCCATCACCCCTAGCGTGACGAGGATTGTCAGCCAGTTCGGATGATAACGATAGTAGTATTGGTTATTCCAATCAAGTCCGCTTTGATCGAGTTCGCCTAGTACTTCTTCACTACCGTCCCAAAGGATAAATGATTTTGAAAGTTTTGATCCAGTAGTGGATACGTCTAGTTTATTGCTATCGAACACCTCATTAATTTGTAATCCTTTGATCAATTTGGTCGGAACATTATTTTTTACGTCATTTTCTGTATAGTTGTCAAAGTCATTTTTATCGTATGCTACTAAATCGTTTAAATTTTCTTTGAGTATTGTTTCAGATATAGTTTCCTTTTCAGAGCCATATATACTACCACTCTTAACTTGATTGACTGCTTGATCGGTGAAGTCATTTAGTTGTTTCATCGTAGGTGAGAGTAGTCCTAAAATCATCAGTGAAATGAAAATATTGATAAGAAGCCCTTCTCGATCGAATTTCTTTTGAAAAATGATGAGATAGCCTGTAAAAACAAAGCTAGCGGCTAATAGTACATACAAAAAAGGTTGAATCGTCTGAACGAATTCAACCACTTGAGGATTATTAAAGAATGTTTTGATCATCAAAATATCATCTGTAAGACTTTCGAGTGAATCGATCAACAAAGAAAGCCCTCTGACAAAAATCCATCCCACAGTTCGCAAAGCATCGTTGACTAAATTACTTAAGTTAAAAAGTCGTTCGAATTCGGTAAGTTTCTGGATAACCTGAGCATCAGACATATCTATCCAGACCTCCGTTTCATCCTATTTATTATTAGCTACAAACTCATTAACTGTATCAGTAAAGGTTTCATCGGTCAGGCGATTGACGTTTAGCGTATCTTTAATCTTACCTTTAGACATATAGTACAAACTCTCGCCCTTTAGAGTCGAAGTGTACTCAAAGTTCGCACGATTTACTACTTTTTTAGCATCAGGCTGAAAAGTATTATAGATGTGAATAGGTACTTCATTTTTTTTTGCTATGGAATCGAGTTTGTTTTGATATGAGCCAATATCTCCGTCTTCCTCTTTTAAAATCAGTAGGAATCCTTCCTGTTTTCCATCCATTAGATTTTCTACCTTGGATAACTTTACTTGATTCGCATGACTAGAGTCTTCAGTTTCACTACAACCGACTAAAAGTAACGCAGAGGAAATCAATAGTCCGGAGAGTACTCGTTTCGCTTGCATGCCTCCACCCCTTTTCCTATGATGACACCTCTTCCGGATCCGTTAGATCGCCATTGCTGACGTGGACCCGAAAATCGAATGTGTCTATAAGCGTAACAGTTTTTCGGTCGCCTGAGTCTGGGTCTTCTTCCTCAAATACGACTAAAAAGCCATCTTGGGTTTGGATATTCAATACTTCACCACGACGGAGGCGCTTCTTGTTCTCCTTGATGATGGTCGCAATGACCCGGAGTTCGCGCTGGACGCGTTCGGTGCGTGTCAATTCTGTCATATGATGCCCTCCTTAGACGCCATGACGAAGTTTTTCGAGTCGTTTACTGATGATCGTCTTCAAAAAGTGACGTTGGTTGTCGGTCACAGGAATCGTCTTATCCATGATGCCTTGCTCGAACGCCGTGATGGATAGGGTGTCGTATTCCGTCGTCTCGAAGATCGAGCGTAGGATTTTCGGTTGCAGGACCTCACAGACACGCCATTCTGTTGCATCAGATGTCTCCTCATCCGCCTCAACGTGCTTCGATGCAACTGAAGGACCGAGTTGGAACGGGATTCGGAGTGTATTCAAGTCGAGATGGGCATGTGCGCATGGAATCACGAGATCGTTGATGGAACGTTCTGTATTAAAGTCATCCGCTAAGTATTCATAGCGGTATTTCATCGCCGTCCGCCCAGTCAGGAAGAGGGGATAGGACTGGATCCGTTTCTTTTGTTTATCTTGTCGTTTGATGACACGGATGATCAGCATCTCTCCTTCCTTCAGTCCCATCACTTCTGTTGCCGTCAGCAAGCGCCGGCCGTCGACGCTTTCCGTCTTTGATTTCGAGAGCGAGAAGGTCTGTCCGGAACGTGACTTCGTGACGATTGTCTGTTCCCCCAGCTTCTTTGAAATTAATTCCGCTGTCGATTCGTCTGCCGTCAACAAGTAGTGTGTATTCCCACAGTTTCCGTCGATCGTTTTCCAATCCTCCCCGTAAAGGTTCTCGAGTTGGGCGTAAGACTGGATGACGAGGTTGAAACGGATGTTCCGACCGAGACAGACGGTGATGATGTTCGCGATTCCTTCGATCGCTGGCATGTTCCCGAACTCGTCGAGTAGGAAGATGACCTGTCGTTCACACCGTCCACTCGTCGCCTGCGAGGCGACACGAGCCAGTGAGGTATAGACTTGTTTGACGTACAGCGAGGCGATGACATTCAACGTCGGATCATAGTCCGGAACGATCAGGAACACAGCAACCGGACACGGGTGCTGGCGAATCTCCCGGATGTCGATCGGAGCATCGGTCGTACCGTCGAAGATCCCAGTCACCTCGTCCTTCCAACCCGATAGTGTCACATTGTACTTTTGCCCTTCACTTTCCACTGTGATGGTAGATCCGACCTCGAGTGTTTCTTCGTGATGTAGCACGAAACTCCCATCGTCGTCTGTCGTCAAGGCGAGCTGTTTTCCGCTCGGGAAGTGGAATGTCAGCCGCGACAAGGGAAGCGCACGTCCGCGGATCCAACGGTTGAAGCCGATCAGTTTCATGTCGAGTGAGTTTTGTGCCGTCAATCGTGCCGTCGCATCAAGGGTGAAGATCCCAAGCTTGGCATTCGTATTCGCCAGGATACTGGCGCGCGTCTGACCTCCAGAGAAATGAAGCGTCGCGTACTGCATACGTGCCGGATGATTCTCCGGGAACGCCGCGAAGAAGGCGTCGAGTGCCGATTGTTCCTGTCCCATGTCATCCGTAACTGTCCGAGATCCGAGATCGGACAGCATCAGGGCGACGTTATACATCGTAATCTTCTCCGGTTCGTGTTTCGCCTGTTCACAAAGTCCAAGAATCAAAGCGGTACAGAGGTCCGTTGAGGAGTTGCTCCAAAATGGATCCTTCGCTTTCGGATCATGGTAAAGCATGTAGGCGACCGATCGCGCATATTGTTGGGCGAGGGAGTAGTTCTCGTCCAGATAGGCGTCGATCGTTAGTTGCAACAGGTTATAGGACATCGATTGGGACGGGTTCATCAGGTTTAGCACCTCGACTTGATATCCACGTGCCTCGAGCGTTTCTTTGGAGGCAGCGAATAGCTCTCCTTTCGGATCATTGATGATTAAACTCGCTTGCCGTTCGGCACGGCTGTAGAGATCGATGGTCGAGAAGACGAACGTCTCGCCTTTCCCGGACCGGGTCGTCCCGATGACGAGATTGTTGACGGCACTGTCATCGATATACAAGCGATCGCGATAACGGCCGACCGGGACGCCACCAGATCCGGTGTACGTCTCTTTGCGGTCTGGAACGTCCCGATACTGCTGTTTCAGCTCTTGGAACGTCGTAAAGCGAGCACTTCCTTTCTGGGCTGCCTTAAGATCGCGGAAGTTGAGCCAATACTTCAATAAGAGAAACCCTCCCAGGAGGAAGCAGACACCGAACAACGCGAAAGCGAGGGAGGTCGACCAGGCAAGCGTCGTCCACCAACTAGATTCGTATTGAAGCGGGGAACCGGTCGTTAACTTCCCGTCTTGGAAGAGATTTTGGATTGTCTGCTGCAGGAACTGAAACGCAACATTGAGTACTAAGAACAATACAATTGGTAAAGCGATCAAAAAGGCAAGGCATCGCCACAGCCAAGCGGAGGTAGCGAGGGAACGAAGCGAGAAGTTTGTCATTATTTCAGTCACCACACTTTCATTACAGAAGAGAAGAAGCTTGTCTTTGCTTCGCTTCGAGCGACTCATTGAGCTTCTCGAGTTCTTTTTTGTCCGTCTTCTCGGATAACTGTCGTTTTTGATCTTCGAGTGCTTGAATCTCTTCATCCAGTTGGACAAGTGTTACCACTTGCTGTTTCAGTTGTTCGTCTTGGATCATCTTGACGCTTTCTTGTGCCTTCGTCACATCTTTCAACGCGATGTAGGCACGTGTCTTCGCCTCCTTGCGCGCGGTCGTCATCTCGACGTCCTGGATTGAGACCGCACGTTTATAGTCTTTCTCTAGGATGGCGAGATCGAAGGCACCTTCATCCGTCGGATGGAACGCTTGGAAGGCTTGCAATGTCTCTTGACGGTCTGTAGCAAATGGCTTCGACTGCATGATGATCGTCTCGACGTCGATCGGATCTTTCGTCACAGCAACCGCCTGATCGTAGTCTTGTCTTTCGACGTACTGGGTAATCAGGAACTGCTGTTGGTCGTTACTCAATGACTTTTGTTTTTCCAGACGCTGTATGAGTGGATCGGTCTTGCCATTTAACGCTTCTTCATAAAGTGGTTGCCAATCCCCTGACGATGCTGCACGGACATTACTTTGTGAGTCGGGCTGTGTCAGTTGAACAATGGATAGCGCACCGAGAAGCAACAGACTCACACCACTGACGCCATAGACGAGACGACGCTGTCCGCGACGTAAGCGGGAGACGTGTGTCGTCTCCGGATGTTGCTGAGTCGCTACAGTCGTCATCGTCTTATAGGATTCCGGTGTCAAACGCTCCAGGTTCTCGAGCAACAGGATCTTCGTCGTTGCATCTTCCTTCCGGATCCGGATGCGTGGAATCCGTTCCTTCAGCTGCTGATAGAGATTAGGATAAATCGTGTCACCGAACTGGAACGTGCCTTTATAGACGAGCTGATCGGCATCATCGAAGATCCGGAACTCACTCGCGAACCGCTCATGTGCTTGCTGTGCCTCTTGATGGACTTGGGTGGATAATAAAAGCGCCTCCTCATACGGGAGACGCTCGTAGTTCGGGAAGGCTTCTTTTGCTACATCAGTGAAACGGACAAAGAGCATAGATTCTCCTCCTTTGAAGCAAGACATCCTATATGAAAGCAATAAAAAAAGCCATCCAGTTTGGAATGACGGTCTGTTTGATCACTTATTAGATTAGAATTTGATGTTGTCGTTGACCATCTCAGCTAGCGTGACGGCGCCCATGATGATGATTAGACCGACGGCACCGCCGACGAGCCAACCAACTGCCTTCGATCGTCCACGATCCCCACCGAAGATGAAGTAGAAACCAGCAACTACGAAAGCGATGGCTGCAGCGATGACGGCCAGCCCCTGAAAGAACTGAAGTAAACTAAGTCCTGTCTCATTCAAACCCATCTGTGTTCCTCCTCTCAATCCCGTGACGCGGTAACGGACGATGTGAAGTTCAGTTTCGAGTCAAGTGCTTCTAAGATCAGTTCCTGATTCTCTTGGATGACGAGCTGATGTTGGGCGTCGAGCCACTCCTCATAATCCTTCCCTTGAATCCGGAGCAACTTCTCGGCAAAGGTCTTGTTCTGCTTCTGTTCACGTGTCGGCATAGCTTATACACTCCTTCCTTGAGGTCGATGCGCAGCAGCACATCCTTAAGGACAGTCGGAGTCAAGCAAGACGGTGGGTTTGGAGCACGTTCCCCCACGAACTCTGACGTCCGATATCGGACGTCTGTCTAGGGTTTTTCGTTGACCCTCAACGAATACGTGACCTGTGGGCGAGTTTTAGGCGACTCTCGCCAAACCATTTCTGCGTATATCCCGCTCATCCGGTCACACATGAGGGACACGCCAATATGTGATTGGAGGGACTGTCCTTAGCGATATGCTGCTACGGTCATCAATTCCTCTTGTCATTGTTTCGTGTTATTTCATATAGTAGATACGTATTCATAGATAAATGGTTTACTGATAAACCAGTCTACGACGTGATACGTGGATTAATTCATCATCCGGTCGCTTCCGTTTTGCAATGACTTGATTCTCTCCGACGACAGTACGGATCCGATAATAGAGTTGCGAGATTTCTTGTGTCTCCTTACTCTCTTGTTCAATCGCAATTCGACCATGTAGCTGATATGTCTTGCCGTCGAACGTGCGAACGGAATCCGCAAGCGGGAGTTCTGCTAGGTCAAAGCGTTCCTGCTTCAGGTACGACCAATTCTGTTTCTTCTCCGTACTTAAGTTGAATTCATCCCAAGGGATGGATCCTAATGTCTGTTCACAGGCTGTCGCAAGAATCTGGACATCGAGTATAGAAGGAATCGAACGATTTCGTTCATAGGCGCTGATCGCTGCTTGTGAGACTTCCCCGTATGTCTTTTCTGCTAACTCGACCTGACTCCAACCATGCTCTAGACGTTCACGTCGTAACCACTCTCCGAATCGGTACATAATCATGCTCCTTTCCTTCGAGAACCAATTTGTGACAATGTTTTTCTATTGATAGCTAGAATATAGCAGATTGTTCTGTTAATTCAATTGATATTTTAATATTTCAGAAGTATTACTAATGTCGGAATTTGTCGAGTTGTTGATATTTCTTATGAAAAACAGTACTAAAGTTATTTATATTTATGTATGAAATTAAAATGTAAAAAAGAACCATGTAAAAAAAGGTACAACCTGTATTGAAATAGTATTATATAATTCACTTATTATACTTATTCAAGGAAGTGAAGAAATCATATGATTCCTTTTTACTGTAATTCTTGCGGACTGTGTTGTAAAAAAATTGGAGGTATTCCGGGATTTGAAGAGATGGATAATGGAAAAGGTACGTGTATATATCTAAACGAAAACCATCAATGTTCGATTTATGAAACTCGTCCGTTACAGTGTCGGATTACAGAAGGTTTTAAAGCCTATTTTGCTGAAAGTATGACATGGGATGAATATATAACAGCCAATAGTGAAGTGTGTAGAGTCTTAAAAGAGGAGGATCAGAATGAACGAAAAAGAAAATAAATTTCAACATATTATCTCCTCCGGAATTTATACAAGTCTCAATGACTTAATAAAGCAGGAAACGCTAGTGCAAAAAGAAATAAGCCGTGGATTTCATGGGGGTAATGGAGCTAAAGGGCATAAACACATTTCGAAACACCTTCTTCATCCTGTTTATAAATCGCAGAACTTGAAACAACAAGCAGGTTTTAATGCTGAAATTAATTTCGTTACTAAAAGTAACGTAAAATCAATAAGAAATGGTTCATCTGTTTTTGCATTTAGAACAGATGAAATTGGCCGTATAAATGATCAAGAGACTGATGTTGTTTGGATAAATGAAAAAACACAGCAACAAGTATTTTCGAGTAAGACACAAATTAAGTTTAGAGGGTCTAGTGGAAAAGAAAATATACAGTTGTTTCTCACTCCAAAAGAGTTTCAAAAGTACGAAGATCAATTATTAGCAATTCCTTCAGAACAATTTAGCGAAGCGTTAATTTATTTAGATAAGCAAATAGCTAGTTTAGAACAGAAAAGAGAATTTTTAAAAGATAATGGAAATGTAAAAGAACTTGAAAATTTATTACAAAAAAAAGATCGGGTTGAATCTGTAAAGTCTCGTTTGATTGATGGTGGGAGTCGAAAAAAAGCAATGCAATATCGATTAAATCCTCTCAATGAGTATTTAAAAGATAGTATTAAAGAAGCACACTATGCCGGGAAGCAGGCTGCTATTCAAGGGGCCGTTATTGCTAATATTCTTACGGTTCCATTCATTGCAAAAAGGCTTTATTCTGATGAAAATTACAAGATAACAGATGGTAGTAAAGATTACTTTAAACAAATGGTTACTAGCATAGTTTCAAGTTATGTTGTGACAGGTGCAACGATCTTGATTCAGGGACAACTTACTCAATCTCCTTCCGACTTAACTCAAAATTTTTTGAAAATGAATATGACTAGACCTATGATAACTACTTCAGTAGAAATCACTAAAAATTTAAAGCGTCTTTCAAGCGATCCAAATTATGAATTATCAAATTTCCTTACTGATACTAGCGAATATATTGTTGCATCATTATCAGCTACTTTTTTCACTACTGCTTTTAAAAGCGTCCTACCAAAGGCACTACCCAAGGTTATTGCGAGTTTCCCAGGCATGCTCGGGTATATTGCTGGTCAATATATAGTTAAAGAATTAATACGATTAGAGAACGAAGCAAGAATATCAAAAGAAAGACTTCATGAAATTAAAGAGTTTTGTTCTGAAATGAAAGTTCACCTTGATATGCTTGATCATGAGTTAGAAATGATTCAGATGATCAATATTCAAAATTGGAGAGATATTAATGTACTGATGAATATCATTAAAAATACAAAATCAATTCCTGAAATGAATGATGCTGTAGTTCTACTTGCTAAAAAATTTGAAATCGAGTTAAGGCTTACTGACTTTGCAGATTTCAATGAAGTAATGTCTGATTCAGACCTTCCATTTAAACTTTAAAATCAAAAGGAGAGATAAATATGCCGATTCCATTTATTTTAGCAGGTGTTGCTGTCGTTACTGGAGTTACTGGACTTTATAAAGGTGCTACTGCTATAGGTAAAAATAATGAGGCAAACAAAATTGCTAAAGATATTAATATTCTTTTGGAAGAAAGCGTAAAAAATATTGATGGAAAAAGGCAGGAAACAAACTATGCACTTGAAAGTCTGGGGAAAGGTAAAGTTAAATTAGTTAAAAGTCTAGACTTTTATGTAAGTCAGCTAATCAAAATTAGAAATATTGACTTTCAAGAAATACATTTATCAAATTCTGAATTAGCAAATGAAAGTACACTTCGCGAAATCGAAATATACACAATGAAATTGACTAATTTAATTGGTGGTTTAGCTGTTTCAGGAGGTACGGGTGCCTTAGCAGCATTTGGTGCCTACTCAGGAGCTATGTTATTAGGAACCGCTTCAACGGGTGCACCGATAGCAGGATTAGCTGGAGTGGCTGCGACTAACGCAACACTTGCGTTTTTAGGAGGAGGTGCACTTGCAGCAGGTGGGTATGGTATGGCTGGAGGAACTATGGTTCTCGGAGGTCTTGTTGCGGGGCCCTTTTTGGCAGCAGGTGGATTTGTCTTTGATTATCTTGCTGAGAAAAAACTTAATGATACAAAAGCAGAGGTCGCGAAAGCAGAATCTGCTCATCAACAACAACTCTTGTTCATCAAAGCACTCGATAATATTAAATTTGTGACTGTACAATTTAATAATCTATTGAATAATATTCGAGATGTCCAAGATAAAACAAATAATGAAGTTACAAAAATCTTTAATAAAAAAACAGATTGGCTTACTTTCTCTAACGATGAAAAAGAAAAAATTCATAATAGTTTTCTTGTTGCTCAACTTTCAAAGGGATTACTTGAAGTCTCTATTTTAGACGAAAATGGCGGACTCATAGCTGAAACAATAGACAAAATTAAAGAGCTTGAACAATTAACAATCAAATTAAAAGAAAAAATTTAATTAAAAACGTGCATTGGAACATTTCTGATGAATTTAAGAAATATTCCGATGTACATTTTTTGAGAATAATATAATAACACTAAAAAAAGCATCCTAAAAAGGATACTTTTTAAACAACTTGAAGAACAACAATAATCAAAATTTATCTGATTTTATTCCATAATAGTTCAATGAAACTCCTGTAAGGGAACTATCTACTTTAAGCTCTTCAATGTGTAATTTAGCTGTGTCTGTACCGAATGTTTTTTCAAACTGCTGTAAAAACGTACTTCTTCTTTGTTTTATTACTTCTTCCATTCTGTTGTTAGAGGACATAATAGTATCAGAACTTCTCATAAAGATCGCCTCCATTTATCATTGTATATTTACATGTCATAGCTAATTGTAACAATTAAATATTAGAAAATCTAACGTCGTTAAAGCAATTTAACTATTTTCTTGAAGTAATTCAATAAATTTTTCATTTGTTTGAGTAATTCTTTCAACTGTTATTGGATCAGAATACTCTGCATTTCCGTCATGTGTTAAAACAAAAACAACGTTTTCACCTTCAGGATTTTCTACCTGTATATTTGAATAAATTCTATTCTTTTTACTATCAGATAAACCTTGATATGAAAAAGAGTCAGGATTGGAATGGATCTTAATGTAATAAATTAATAAAAACCTAGCGATTTCTATGCCAGACTTCCTTCCCTTTAATCGAGCGAGTTGTTCATTTTTAAGTGGGATTGTCAAATTAATTGAAAGACCAGTGTTCAATAAATCGACTAAAATCAACAGCAACTGATATCTTATGCTGTCAGAATCCTCATAATTATCAGGCTCTTTTCTTGAAAGTTCATTAGCCCAAGTACTAAATAACTCGCCCATAGGAGTATAATTATCACTACTTAAATCCTTAGAAGATAAGCTTTTTCTACTGTCTGAATAAGCTTTTAATAATTCCTTTAAATCAGAATGGTCAAATGAAAAATGACCTTGTGAAATTGTATTTAAATCTGCAAATTCTCTTACTACTTTATTTTCCCCCCAAATTGTAATGCGTAAACAATCATGGTGATTATATATAGTGTAGTAATACTGTTGTATAGAAATCATTCCAGGATTATTACCAAGAAAAACTTTAATGAAATTTTTTAGGTTTTTTTCTTTATAAAATTTATCCAGGTCGCTGTAAGATTTCCAAAGTTCCTTTGTTTCTGAGCGTAAATCGATTTGCAAAGATTTAATTTCATCATTTTTAGAGCTAATGTTGTTTAAAAGGATAATGAATCCAATTAAAGAAAAAATAATGATGATAATTATGTATTGTTCAGAAAAGTTAATTAGATTTTCCCTTATATCATTGTCTAGAGTGACCCCAATCGAGAGAATAGCTAATACTAAACTTATAAAATTCATCATACTTTGAGAATTTACGACCTTTTTTATGTTCTTATTCTCTAAATAAGATTTAAAGTTCAGATATAACCCATTACCAAAATGTTTAAAAAGAAAAAATAGAGCGATTATACAGACGATCGCAAATACGTACATCCATGATTTAGTCATAAAATAGAAATCTCCTTTCATACCAAAAGTTTACAAAATAAATCTTCTCATGTCTACATGTAGACATGAGAAGATTTATTTTGTTATTCTGTTTATAAACTAGTAACTAAAAAAGGAGCAATGATCATGTCGACGAAACTAGATTTGTCTCAACGCAAAGCAATCACGGTCACATTCGGAAACTTTAAAGGCGGTACAGGTAAAACGACAAATAGTACGATGCTAGCTTACGCGCTTGCTAAAAAAGGCTATCGCGTACTACTGTGTGATCAGGATCCACAAGCAAATGCGACGACACTGTTTTTAAAGACGAAAGCAATGCGTGAAGATAAGGTTTTTACGTTTGAACAAACTTTGATGGCTGCCATGCAAGATGGTGATTTGAGTAAGATTGTCACTGAGATTATGAGTAATCTTTATCTACTACCTTCTTTCAGCGATTTCGCTCAGTATCCTAAATTTCTCGAGAAAAAATTTGACAATGAAGTCGACCGCGTTACATATCTCTCGACATTGCTCGAGCCATTAAAAGATGATTTTGACTTCATCTTTATCGATGTGCCGCCAACGATCTCTATCTACACAGATTCCGCTCTTTACGCATCGAACTTTGTTGTGGTTGTCCTACAAACACAAGAACGTAGTCTACAAGGGGCAGAGGTCTTTACACAGTATCTTCAAAACCTATTAAATGCCTACGACACGGATTTTGATATTCTGGGCATCCTGCCTGTCCTTTTGAAAAACGGAGCTGCAGTCGATCTTGCGACACTTGAGAGTGCAAAAGAGATCTTCGGAGAGAGCAATTTGTTTGAAGGGGTTATTAAGAATATGGAGCGCTTAAAGCGTTATGATGTCGAAGGAATTAAAGAAGAAGATATGCATGATCGTCGAGTTATGAACACATATGATTCAGTTGCGAATGAATTTTTATCACGACTTGAGTACGAACTAGCTTATGCAGAACAAGAGGTGGAATAAAGAATGACTGATAAAAACAACCAACCTCAAAGAAAACGACTACTTGAGCGGAAATCAGTTGCTGCACCCCAAAAGACTTATTCACCAGAGGATTCAGTGATTGTTGAGACTACTGTTGAAGCAAAAGAAGAGGCAAGTCAGATTAAACGAAAAAAAGCAACACCAAGAGCGACAACTAATGGAAGTACAACCGTCCGTGTTTCAACGAATACTAAAAATCAATTATCAGCACTGATCACGATGGGGATTGGCGAGTCAGTTGACGCGGTAATTTCAACATTCATCGACGATTATGTCGAAGGGATGGCGAGTGATCAAAAGAAAGAATATCAACTCCTCAAAGACATCATGATGATGAAGACACGTAAATAAAAAATTATTTACGACATTCAGTTAACACATAACGTTATTACGCAACAAAAAAAAGCAAGAAGAGACAATCTTCTTGCTTTTTTTTGTTGTTACACGGCCATAAAAACATCTTCCAAAGTTTTTGTCTCTATTTTCACTTCATAAATTTTAAATTTATCTTGTGTTAAAGTTGAAATGAGAGTGGGAATGCTTTCTTCATCTTTTAACTCTAAGACAGTAAATCCTTGAGCATATTTGATGAATTCTGCAGATATAGCATGGAGATGATTCATATAATCTTTTGTAATAGAAGGGGATGTTCGCACGTGAACTTGAATACTTTCTTTAGTTTCACGTTTTAATTGATCGACAGTTCCGACTTTAGCAATAGCTCCTTCAGTCATAATGGCAACTGTATCACAAATCTTTTCGATTTCGCCTAGATTGTGAGAGGTTAAAAAAATAGTTTTGCCCTCTTCTTTTAAAGTTAAGATTAGATTTTGAATCTCGATTCCAGACTCTGGATCAAGTCCCGATGTCGGTTCATCTAGAAAAATCAGTTCAGGAGCACCGAGTAGCGCTTGAGCAATACTAATTTTCTTTTTCATACCAAAAGAGAAGGATTTTATCTTTTGTTTATCGACATTGTATAGTCCAACTTTTTCTAGAAGCGCTTTAAGTTCTTTAGTAGAACGTTTATCACCTTTTAAGGCAGCCATATATTTCAAGAAATCGATAGCCTTCATATGCTGATATAAATTTGAAGTGTCAGGCATGACACCAATCTTTCGTTTAATTGAATCTAAGTTTTGATCAGGTTCACCTAAAACCTTAAAAGACCCACTTGTTTTCTGAGTAATTCCAGTCAAAATGTGAATAAATGTTGATTTACCAGCACCATTTCGTCCTAAGAAACCAAAAATTTCACCGGACTTTACTTTTAAATCAAGACCTTTTAACACTTCTTTCGAAGTGTATGTCTTTTTTAAATCACTTACTTCAATTGCGTACATAATTATAAATCCTTTCTTTTAAAGATTATATAAGATGTAGCGACGAGTAGTATTCCAATTAAGAACGGACCTACTAAGTAGAAATTAGATTCGACTACATAATGATACGGAAGTAGATATTTGAAAGGTAATAGATACCACTTATCTGAGAATGCTGCCCAAAGTCCTAAAATAGGGAACAAAATACCCAATAATATCCCTAAAAACATTGTCATACTAGGCTTAGTCACTACTGTTGATAGAAAAACATTGAAGCTTGTAATAAAGAAAAGTACCGCAATAACCGTAACATAGTCTAAGTAAAACCATGTTTTTGCATAAATTGAGACAACAATGAAGCTGATTGAGATAGAACAAACCCAAAAAATGAAGGACCCTAGCATTTTTCCGATGATAATATTGAATCGTGATGTCTTACTTACCAAAAGGCGAATTGTATTATAGTCCAACTCTCTATTTACCAAATCATGGGATACAGAAAAAACAAATAAGAAGCCTAAGAAAAAGACTAAGAATTTTATTGTAGACGTATACGCTGAGTCACTATTTAGCTCTCCAAGTAACTGAGCATTATCAGATAAGTAAGAGGCAGTTAAAAAAGAAGTAATTGTAAAAAAGACAATGATTGCTATTGATTTAAAGCTTTTAAAGGAATTCATAAACTCATTTCTAATTATATGTATCATAAAATACCCCTATGCATAATATTATATATTGCTACCATTTGATGAATAAGATATAATAACTCAAGGAAACAGAAAAAAAGTTGGCGCAAGTGGACGATTTTTTTGGTTGTTTTTTTAGTCTTTTAGTCGTTAGAAATCAATAATTAGCACTTATCGATCTTATGTACTTAAATGAGTAAATTCTTTGGCAGAAGAATTTTTTAAGGAAAAAAGATCAGGATTATATCGACGCTTTTTGTGTACGCTGATATGTGTAGTTATTAAAGTCCGAGAAGTGAAGCGATTTTTTCGATAACCCAAGAAGAGAGTTTCGAAAGGAATTTTACAGTAGCAGTATATCCTTTTGTGATCGCTTCCACGATTCCCCAACCAGCAACTTGTTCAATTGCCCATTTTACTGGTTTTGCAAGACCGTCCCAATGTTTTACGAGATAACTAGCGATTTTTTTGATTAAAGCTGACATTTGTGTTTCCTCCTAGTACCACTCGCACCAACAATTACCATATTTCCATACATTACATAGGAGAGTCAATCCATTTTAGAAAAATGGAGAGATGTACCCTCTTTTTGTCTTTGAGTTAATAGTCCTTTTGGGCTATTAACTTTTTTTTGCGTATATGCGGTAGGTTCGTAAATGCATTTTTATTAAACAAAACAATATTAAGTGCCAATGATAGAACAGTAGAAATCACCCAGTAAACTAAAACTGCTGATGGCATATACAGGGCAAAGATAAAGATTAAAAGGTTAATTACACTATAAGCAATAAAATCTTTTAGCTCATTACGTTCACTATCAGGATATCCCTCGATTAAATTCAAAAGCAAAACTGTTAAAGGTAGAATTAATGTAGTATCTTTCTCTGATAAGTTAAACCAAAAATGAGCAATGTTACCGTGGATAGGATCAATACGCGTAATCATATGAATGAACTGTATAGTCAAAAATAATTGGAACAATACTAATAGAGTTCGCATCTTAATGCTTACAATTCGTTGTTTTTTATATAATTGTTTTATTCTGATTTTGAACACACGTCTTCTTACCCAGGTTACATTTTTGATAAGGCCTTTCTTGTGCTTTAGCTGCTCTAATCTCTCTTTAACGGGACTTAATCTTTTTTTATTATTAAAGCCAATTATTTTATTTGGAATTGTAGTCAGCTTTAAAAAGGCACTTAAAATAATAAGTGACATTAAGTAACCGGAATGGAGTTGCACAGCAAAGAAATTCAACATGTACAGCATTCCATCACTGATCAGGAACATGATAGTATCTCCTTAATTTTTTTTGATTTTAGTGACAATCGTTCCGATACCAATTAAAGTAACGAACGTTAACACCCATACTAAAGCAGTAGTCATAAAAAACTCTCCCTTCCATTTATGAATTTTCCAATCACCTTACATAATACAGAACAAAAAGGTATTTGCAAGAAATGCCTGTACAGTAATATTACATTTTTAAGAATAGCTAGAGATGTTAAGTCGTTATTCAATACAATTTCGTAATGAAAAAGACAGAAACGAAACTAGTCTACATGTAGACGCATCTACAAATCTACAAATCTACATGTAGACGCATCTACAAATCTACAAATCTACATGTAGACGCATCTACAAATCTACAAATCTACAAATCTACATGTAGACGCTTTTTTTTCAAACCAGTTGGTATGAAAGGGATTAGAAGACGTATGATAAAATCTACATGTAGACTAATCTACAAATCTACATGTAGACTAATCTACAAATCTACATGTAGACTAATCTACAAATTTACAAATCTACATGTAGACTAATCTACAAATCTACATGTAGATTTCAAACATGAGTATGCGAAAAAACCTGTTGTGAAGCCGTTTTTTTTATGAAATGATACAGGTAGTTGTAATCAGAAAACATCTCTTTACGCAAAAAAATCTGATAACAAATGTTATCAGATCCTTGATGCAACTGACCGGCCAGTCAGGAGTGCATCAGTTAAACATCGCGAGCAGTACAGAAAAAAGATTCAACAAGCTCTTAAAAAGTCTTTAAAACAAGCCTCAAAAAAACAAACTTTTTAAAGAAAATTTTTACAACTCTTTCCGACGTGAAAAAATCACGCTTCGTTGAGGGCTCTTTCTTATGCACTGAGATTAACTTCAGTGTAGCATGACGCAATTTTAGAGACAATTCTTTTTCGACATAATACAAAATCATAAATCAAACAAGAGAGGAGGAAGACGAATGGAGTCTTTACGCCAGTTGTATCGTGATCAGTTAACAGAAGCGCCAAAGCGCGCTTCTCAAAAAGAACAAAGTGGTCCAAGCAATCATTTAGGTTGGGTCTTTGTTTGCAATGACTTCGCGCAGCCAAAAGCAGTCCGTACATACAGCTCATTGTTTCAAGCTCAAGCCTCAACAACTTACTTTACACCGAATACCTTCTATCGTAACGATCAACGTCATGCGGGAACGTTGCGCTGGCTAAATGCACTTGTCATTGATATTGACGTCAAGACTGCCGAGAACGCTGGTATGATCTATCCGGATGTGATGGAGATGGTCACAAAATCGGGTCTTCCGACTCCTTCTTTGATTGTCCAAACGCCATCAGGTGGATTTCATGTGTATTGGTATCTGGCGGAGCCACGCCGTGCTTTCCCAAAAGTCGTAGAACACTATAAACGGATTCAGCAAGCGATTGCTGAAGAGCTGTCAGGTGATCTACAAGCTGTGGGTGCTGAACGATGGTTCCGTCTACCGACGCCTCAAAACACCGTTCATCGGTCGGCAGAGCGTGTTTCATTTGACGCGCTCTGTGATTGGTATTCAGAGCGCAGTGAAGAGCTATTGCATCAACGGAAAGTCATGGTACGTAAACAAGACTTAATGCAACATCCTGCGATCCAGTCCCTCCTTCTAGGTGTTGAGCAAGGACGACGTGATAATACTTGCTATACCTTGGCATTAGCCTTCAAAGCGACAGGATACTCAGAAGAAGATACGCAAATCTATCTCTATGCTTGGAATGAACGGAATACACCGGCTATGAGACAGATGGACGTCAAACGTAAGGTTAAAAGTGCCTTTAAAGAAGGAGCGCCACTTGGTCCCTCTTCGTATTGGATTGAGACATTGTCTGGAATGGAGTTCAAGTATCAGCTCTGGGAAGGTGCAAAGTCGCGAGAAGATCGTACATATAGTCATATAGAAGAGTGGAAAGAAGACGTCCTGTCTGTTTTACGAGAAAATGGAGGGGTTCTTTGTGGTGCGCAACGTGACATTGCCAAGATGATCTGTTCTTCAGTAGACGGTTCAAAAACTCTTTCATATGCGACGTTTAAACGAGTAATCGAGTTTTTGATTCAAAAAAGCTTGATCGAAAAGACAGTAGAAGGAATAGGTCGCGGTGCATGTACAACTATTAAGCTTTTAAAAAAGGATAATGTTTTACAAATTAATACAAAAAAGCATTATTTTAATGGGCTCAACTCGTATACACTTATAGATAGGGTGGCTGGCGGGTTCTTTCCTTTCAGTACAGTAGTTGAAATTAATTATATTTTGTTAAGGAGAGTTTATTATGGAAATAGCAGTTGATAATTTTAGAAGTTTCTCTGAACAAACTGATTTTCTTTGTTCTTCAGATCTTAATGTTTTTATTGGTAAAAATAGCTCAGGAAAGAGTTCATTGTTGCGAATATTTCCCCTTTTAAAACAGACGTTTTCTAATGACACTAGTGTGCCTTTTCTTTGGTATAGTCCTGATTATGTTGATTTTGGGGATTATGAAAATGTTTTAGGGATTAAAAAAGATGGTCCAGTTTATTTTTATTTTACCTTTGATTTAGATCCTTATTTTTTTTATAGCAGTAATAAAATGTACAATTTAATGCTGACTTACGGTTCCTTAGATCTTACACCTAATAATTATTTTGATATATCTAGTACTATGCCTATTTATAAAGTTGAATTAAGAATTGATGTAAGAGAAGATTATATTTCTAGTATTGTTATGTATATTGGTGATGTGAGAATTGACATTGATTTTAATAAACATAGCTTAACTTCTTTTTTAATAAATAATTTTAATTCGGCTTCAGAGAATATAAGAATTTTTGATTATTCAACTGATAAAGACAGAAATGTTCGTATTGTTCCCCATAAGAGAAATTTACTTACGTTGATTAGAGCATCCTTCAGACGTCACTATAGAGGTTTTCCGAATGATATAAACAATGATATTAATATTGAAAGTAATAATTCTATTCCTAAAGGAGAATTTAGTGATATATATATTGGTCCTAAGATAGTTGATTTATGGAATGAAATGTTTTTATCAGAAGATGATTTTGAATTCATTAATTCTTATCTAATAGATGATTTTTTAAACTTAGACGTTAAGTATTTAAGAAAAAAAATTCTTTCATTGTTAGTTGAGAGAGATTTTTTGTACGAAGGAACCTTTAATGATTTTTATTCAAAAGACATTGAAAAACTAATTCAATTATATATAGCTTATTATTCAAATGATTTTTTGATTGCTATTGATAAATATCTAGAAGAGTATTTTTCAAGAGTAAAATATATTGCTCCACTACGTGCACCAGTCCAAAGATATTATAGACTTCAAGGGATTTCTCTTTCTGAAGTAGATCCTTCTGGGTTAAATATTCCTATGATTATAGCAAATATGAATGATAGAGAATTTAGGAAATTTAAATATTGGACTGAAGAGAACTTTGGGTTTTATATAACTAGAGAAATGACACCAGGGCATGTTTCTATATTGATAGGTGTCGGAAAGGAGGAACCGAGAAATATAATAGACCTTGGCTTTGGTTATTCGCAAATTTTACCTATAATTGTTGAACTATGGCATTCGACAAATAGATCAAACAATTATATAGGTAATGGACTTAATAAAACATTTGTTCCGTATACAATTGTTATCGAGCAACCAGAATTGCATTTGCATCCAGCAATGCAAGCAGACTTTATAGATGCTTGTATAAAAATTATTGATAACAACGGAGATAAAAGTGTGAAATTTATCATTGAAACTCATAGTGAAACAATCGTAAATCGAATTAGTGAATCAATAAAAAAAGAGAGACTTAAACATGATTCTGTGACTATTAATATTGTTAACCGAAATAACTTTAATCAGTCTACAGTAAAAGCAGTCGGATTCGATGAAGATGGTGATCTATTAGAATGGCCAATTGGATTTTTTACAGCGGAGCCTATTGATTATGATTATAAATATTGATAAATCTTTAATTTCATATATTATTGAAAAAAATTTAAAAGATGATTTAAATATAGTCAGATCCATTAATAACATTTTAAAAATCAGCTATGAAAAGCAACATTTAGTAATTATTGATTCTAATTTAATTGATTTTTTACTCCAAACTTTTAAAAATAAACTCGATTTTAGTAGTCTAAATGAATTGAATAACATTAAATTAAGAGAACCAGCAGCTAATAAAGTGTATTTGAGGGCTTTTCCACTTCACGTAAATATCGTAGCAAATGAGGATATAAAAGAAAAAGAAATTAGAGTAATTAACAATACTTATTATAGCGATGGAAAAATATTTGAAGTGAATATTTATTCTTTATGTAAGTACAACTTTTTAGGTGGTAACGTTACAATCTTATCTGAAAATGAGAAAGACGTTGATTTCTATTCTGAAATCGGAAATAAATACTTATTAGAGAATTATCAGCATTTAATTGCTAACAAATGCATTGTTGATCCTGGATATGGAGGGAATATCGAACGATCAATTAAAATGTCGATTAGGAATGATCAAAAAACATTAATTATATGTGATACCGATAAAGAAACAGAAAACCATGACATTGGAAATAAAAGTACACTGAATAAAGCTATCAATGCTTACAATGAGTATAAAAAAGATAATTTTATTTATTTAATTTCTTTAGATGCACATGAGAAAGAAAATCTTATTCCGGTTAGTTGGTTAAAAGAAGTCAATAAACATACAACTAATTGTAAAAATATATCCGGGTTAGAAAGTTGCTCTTTTAACGATCGCTTATTATATCTAGATTTTAAAAATGGGTTAACAAAAAGAAAATACGATAGTGATACGTTAATAAAAGAATATTATGACCCAGCAATCAAAAACTTAGAAATAAATTTAAATGATTTAAATGAAGATGATTTTATATTTTCTAAAGTTGCAAATAATGATTGGGACATATGGGCAATGAGAATATTAGTGAATAAAAAATTGAGTGATTTTCCAGACTATTTGAAAGGAAATATTAATAAAGTAGGTCTTCATGTAGCATGTTGGCTAATTGGAGGAAGAACGGACACTAGGCAAGCAAAAGAATACGTTATGTCATAATGTTACTAGCGATACTCACACTGTATCGCTAGTTTTTATATACTTATAAAATGTTGAACGAGAAATTTTCAATGTCTGAGTAATATCTTCAACCGTCATTTTGGACTCATACATCATATATGCACGCTTTAAAATATCTTGATCAATCTTTTTTCGCCCCCCTAACCGTCCTCTAGCACGAGCAGCTTTAAGACCAGCATTAGTACGTTCGCGAATTAATTCTCGTTCCATTTCTGCTAAGCCAGCCATCATTGTAAAAAATAGCCTTCCTGCTGCGGTTGAGGTGTCAACTCCTAATGTAATGATTTGGAGGCTAATATTACGCTCTTTTAAATCATCAATCAATTCTAGTAACTTCTTTGTTGTACGTCCAAGTCTATCTAATTTCCAAACAACTAACGTATCTCCCTCTCTCAAATATTCGAGACATTTTTCGAATTCTGGTCTCTTTTTTACACTGGACGCCTTTTCTTTGAAAATTTTTGCACAACCAACTTGTTGTAACTCATCTAATTGCATTTCTAAATTCTGATCTAACGTTGAAACACGAGCATATCCAATTTTCGTCATGAGACACTCCTTTTATTTGTTTTCTCATAAATAATAACAGAAAACATACAATGATAAAAAGATAAGAAAAAAGACAAATTCTTTAAATAAAAAGGGCTAATTAGAGCCCTTTAAAAATATTGTGAATGTTATTTCAATAATGTATGAAAAACGGTCGTTTAATATAAGATTATTGCGTGTACGAAAACTAAAAGACCCTCTTGGTTTCAACCAAAGAGGATCTTCAAGAAATTATCACTAAATGTGTACAGTATCTTTTTCTTCTTTTTCAAGGATTGTTACTAATTTATAAAAGCTTGTCTTTTTGACTCCGGCTTCTTGCATGGCTTTGACGGCCGTTATTTCTTTGCGTTTCCATTTCCGATAGACTTCTCTGAACTCATCTGAAACTAAAACTTTAGGTCTTCCGAACTGAACACCATTCTGTAGAGCCAAGTCGATGCCTTCTCGTTGTCGTTTTCGAATACGCTGTCTTTCTTCCTCGGCCATCCAAGAAAGGATCTGCAATACTAAATCTGCAATGAACGTCCCCATACTGTCTTTATATTGAGTAGTATCGAGTAAGGGCATATCTAATACTATGATGTCAGCTTCGATATTTTTTGTTAGATCGTTCCACTCTTGAAGGATTTCTTCTTTATTACGACCAAATCGATCGAGTGAATGAATGCACAACACATCTCCTTTTCGGATGATCCGTTTGAGTAACTGATAATTTGCGCGCTCGAAATTCTTGCCACTCTGTTTGTCGAGATAAATGTCTCGTTCGTTGATGCCGATTTTTTTCATGGCCTCTAGTTGGCGACCTTCATTTTGATCTTTACTGCTGACCCGTATGTATCCAAATTTACGATTTTCCATAATTCACCTCGAAAACGATTTTCTTTACTCATTATACTTGAAATCGGTTCGTAAAAGTACATGTAAAAAAGCGAACGTCCGTAAAGTGAATTAATACTTTTTCGGACGTTATTTTGATATGTCAGAAGTTATTTTTCGTGTGTTCGTAAAAGTGTACTTTTACGAACGGTTCGACTATTGTATCGTTCTTTAATTTGCTAAGTGAATCAATTTCGTAAATCTGAGCCCTACGGGCTCAAGGCTTTCAAGCACTAAAAAAAGGAGTACCTCCCCAAAATGTCGAATTTAGTAAGCACCACACAAACTAATAAGACTGGAGGAAGACTCCCTATGGCTATTATACGACAAGGAAGCCTATTTGACCTACAAGAATTATATAATTTAGAACCTACCCATCGATTTGAAGCTGTTTTTTCAGCTATCGACATTGAGCCAATCTTCGCAGTGGTAACGAAGAAATCTCGTTTTGGTAGACCTGTCGAACTGAATTATGCAGCTATGATTTACTCGCTAGTTGCCCGATTAACTGAACGAATTCCATTTATTAAAGATCTAGTGAAGCGATTAAAAAATGATATGATTTTCCGTCTAGACTGTGGATTTTTGGTATCTGATACAGTACCTTCAGAAGCAGCTTACTCAAGAATGGTGACCATCATTAGCGAATCAAACGTGCTAGAAGAAGTGAAAGAAATGATCCTTCATCAGGCTATCTCAGAAGGCTTTATTACTGATGATACAATAGCGATTGATGCGACACACTTTGAGGCCAAAAATCAAGCACCTCCAAAAGAAGAAAAACCAAAAATAGAACCTAAGAAACGTGGGCGCAAATCAAAGGAAGAAAGGGAACAATGGTTGATTGAAAAAACTGAGCGTGAAGCCAGCCTGCCTCTCTTTGAAAAGAAAATTGAAGAACAATTAGACGTTCCATTAGAACAACTTCGTGCTGAAATTCCCCAGAATCCAGAATGGGGAGTGAAGAAAAATAGTGAAGGAAAGAACGTTTTTTGGTATGGCTATAAAGCGCATTTAGCTGTTGGCACAAAAAGCCAATACATTCTTCAATCCCTGATTTCTTCTGGCAATTTGAATGACGGAAAAGCAGCGATACCTTTATTAAAAGGAATTCAAGAACGAGTCCCACTTTCCACTATACGTTACAACACCTTGGATGCTGGATATGATTACGAAGCGATTTATACACAGATTCACCGAATGGGTCTACAATCAGTAATTGCCTATAATAAGCGTAATGAGCCTGAGCCAGAAGGTTTTGATAAACATTTCGCACCCACATGTTTCCGAGAACACTCGTACCGTTATGATAGTTTCGATCCGAAATACGAAACACTCAAATATACACGACCAAAGGAATGTAAAGACTGTCCCTTAGCCGATGAAGGTCTTTGTCAAAAGATCTATAAAGTGAAAATCACAACGGATTTAAGAAAATATACCGCACCAGCACGAGGGTCAAAAGCTTGGAAAACCATCTTTAAACAGCGAACTGCGGTGGAACGTGTAAATGCTTATCTTAAATTATATTTTCAACTAAACAATGTACGTTATCGGACTGGAAAACGCGCTAAAGTTCACTTTGACCTAGTTACCTTAGTTTACAATGCTTCAAAATTGGCTGCTGATCGAATAAATGCCATGTTAAATCAACAACTAGCTGCCTAAAATATAGGCTGTGAGTGCCATTCTTAATTTCCAAACCTGTTGATTGGAGCGGAAGGCGGCGACTCCTGCGGGAAAAGCGTGGCCAGGTGAGACCCCGCAAGAGCGAAGCGATGAGGAGGCTCACGGACCGCCCGCGGAAAGCGTCCGCCTGTAGTGGAAATCAACACCTATTCAACAGGCATCAACTAAAAAAAATTTAAGTAGCTAATATTCTGTGGTTCTGTGTTTCTTTAAAATAATGAATTATGAAATTGATTCATCTTTTTAGAAAATGTATGTTTCCTAAGTCAACATCACATACTTTATATGATATTCTCTGTAATATCACTTGTTTTTAGTGGTGCCTATACTAACTTTGAGGTGATGACGAATGAGCTACAAAGATCATTTAGATCCACATTCTCAAATGTTTCACCATCAATGGACGAGACGAAAGCGTGCGAGTTCTCAGGTCAATGGACATACGAAGGTATCTCAGCATAACATTATTGCGAGAAGCAACGCCAAAGCTCACCGATGGATGTAGGACACTAAAACACAGAAACATGGCTAGCGCTAAGTCTTATGATTTAGGCGCTAGCCATGTTTTTATTTTAATCAAGTGAGTTATTTAGAAAAAATTTTCAGCACAGGAACAGTAGAAAAATTGTTAATAGTAAGTTAAAATCAATCCTTAGGGATAGCAAATGTTATCAATACTTTTCAAGGGGTACTTAGCATGAATATTAGAAAAATAGCATTTATTGGATTATTTATTGCAATAGAAATTGTACTAACTCGTTTCTTATCCATTCAAACGCCAATCGTTCGTATAGGATTTACGTTCCTCCCAATCGCAATATCGGGTATTATGTTTGGTCCTCTATTTGCAGGACTAACAGCGGCTTTAGCTGACTTTGTAGGGATCATGCTATTTCCGACAGGTGGGCCCTTTTTTCCTGGCTTTACGATTTCAGCTTTACTAACAGGGCTTATTTACGGATTATTCCTCTATAAAAAGCCGAAAAGTTTTTGGAGAATTAGTCTAGCAGTTCTCGTTATTACTGTATTTGTACATTTGGGTCTCGACACACTATGGCTATGGATGCTAACAGGGAAAGGTATTATCGGACTTCTTCCTGCTAGAATTATCAAAAGTTTAATCATGCTTCCAATCCAAATCATCACAATTCAAGTAGTCTGGAAGTACTTATCTGCTAGTTTGGGGAACAAATTTTCAAATGAACCACCACGAGCAAAGGCATCCTGAAGGAAATATGGGAAAGGTGCGGCTAATTAGCTGCACCTTTTTGTGTGTATCAAGAGCCAGTTGCTTTTCAATAAAGTGTAACTTCATAGCACTATTGAATGGTTAAATTTGTTAACTTTACTTAGCTTATGGGTTATTATGGTAAAGTGAAAGGCATAAAAACAGATATGCTTGTTATCAACTAGGAAAGCGTCGTGAGTCCCGTGGTAAAATTAAATGAATCGCTAAGCTTAATTGAAACAGAAAGATGTAGCATTAAAACTCTCCATGCAAATGATGTTTCCGATGTGGGATCTCTATATGTAAACCATGAAGTTAGAAAATACTTAGGCGGTCCTCGTCAGGAAGTTGCGATTTCAACCTTATTAGATGAAATGCTAGCTCCTACAGATAACTCCTATTATTGGGTAGTAAGAGAAAAAAAGACTGATAGATTTATTGGTTTGGTTTCACTTGATCCTCATCATGATGGAGTTAATATGGAAGTCTCTTATCAATTTTTACCTGAATGGTGGGGAAAAGGCTTTGCAACTGAAGTTGTTCAAGTCATCATTGACTCAGCTTTGAATATATTGAACCTTGGAACAATAGTAGCAGAAACACAAACTGCAAATGAGCCGTCGTGCAGGCTGCTTGAAAAGTTAGGTATGAAACTAGAAAAAACCGTATACAGGTTTGGGGCTGAGCAAGCAATTTATGTAATTAAGTCCACTTAATGAGAAAATGTATAACTAGGTCGCATAAAGGGCTCATGTGACCTAGATATCCCTGGTGCACCTTCAAATTAGGTCACATGAAGTGTCTATGAGACCTAGATATCTCTGATATATAGTAATAGTAGGTCTCATGAAGGTCTCATGAAACCTAGTTATCCCTGGTACATCGTCAAATTAGGTCACATGAAGTGTCTATGAGACCTAGATCTCCCTGCTACATAGTAAAAGTAGGTCTCATAAAGGGCTCGTGTGACCTAGATACCCCTGGTGCACCTTCAAATTAGGTCGCATGAAGTGTCTATGAGACCTAGATATCTCTGATATATAGTAATAGTAGGTCTCATGAAGGTCTCATGAAACCTAGTTATCCCTGGTACATCGTCAAAGTAGGTCACATGAAGTGTCTATGAGACCTAGATTTCCCTGATACATAGTAAAAGTAGGTCGCATGAAGGGCTCATGAAACCTAGTCTCCAAGAAATAAATATAAGAATTGCTATACTGCCAGGTAAGCACGGTAATGCACCAGCGTTAGAAACTACTAATAAATATTAATAGGAGTAATAGAATGAGAATATTTTTAGTTTTTTTCCTCAGTATCTTTCTAGCAAACATTTTATCTGACATGATAAAGAAAATAATTGGATTTGATTATGAACTGTTTCATAGTAAATTTCATTTGGTCTCATTGTTAGCTGATTTAGGAATTTATCTGGCCTTATTTCTTCCGCTTTATTTTTTGTTCAGGAAGTTATTACTAGAATCAATTTCGTAAATCTGAGCCCTACGGGCTCAAGGCTTTCAAGCACTAAAAAAAGGAGTACCTCCCCAAAATGTCGAATTTAGTAAGCACCACACAAACTAATAAGACTGGAGGAAGACTCCCTATGGCTATTATACGACAAGGAAGCCTATTTGACCTACAAGAATTATATAATTTAGAACCTACCCATCGATTTGAAGCTGTTTTTTCAGCTATCGACATTGAGCCAATCTTCGCAGTGGTAACGAAGAAATCTCGTTTTGGTAGACCTGTCGAACTGAATTATGCAGCTATGATTTACTCGCTAGTTGCCCGATTAACTGAACGAATTCCATTTATTAAAGATCTAGTGAAGCGATTAAAAAATGATATGATTTTCCGTCTAGACTGTGGATTTTTGGTATCTGATACAGTACCTTCAGAAGCAGCTTACTCAAGAATGGTGACCATCATTAGCGAATCAAACGTGCTAGAAGAAGTGAAAGAAATGATCCTTCATCAGGCTATCTCAGAAGGCTTTATTACTGATGATACAATAGCGATTGATGCGACACACTTTGAGGCCAAAAATCAAGCACCTCCAAAAGAAGAAAAACCAAAAATAGAACCTAAGAAACGTGGGCGCAAATCAAAGGAAGAAAGGGAACAATGGTTGATTGAAAAAACTGAGCGTGAAGCCAGCCTGCCTCTCTTTGAAAAGAAAATTGAAGAACAATTAGACGTTCCATTAGAACAACTTCGTGCTGAAATTCCCCAGAATCCAGAATGGGGAGTGAAGAAAAATAGTGAAGGAAAGAACGTTTTTTGGTATGGCTATAAAGCGCATTTAGCTGTTGGCACAAAAAGCCAATACATTCTTCAATCCCTGATTTCTTCTGGCAATTTGAATGACGGAAAAGCAGCGATACCTTTATTAAAAGGAATTCAAGAACGAGTCCCACTTTCCACTATACGTTACAACACCTTGGATGCTGGATATGATTACGAAGCGATTTATACACAGATTCACCGAATGGGTCTACAATCAGTAATTGCCTATAATAAGCGTAATGAGCCTGAGCCAGAAGGTTTTGATAAACATTTCGCACCCACATGTTTCCGAGAACACTCGTACCGTTATGATAGTTTCGATCCGAAATACGAAACACTCAAATATACACGACCAAAGGAATGTAAAGACTGTCCCTTAGCCGATGAAGGTCTTTGTCAAAAGATCTATAAAGTGAAAATCACAACGGATTTAAGAAAATATACCGCACCAGCACGAGGGTCAAAAGCTTGGAAAACCATCTTTAAACAGCGAACTGCGGTGGAACGTGTAAATGCTTATCTTAAATTATATTTTCAACTAAACAATGTACGTTATCGGACTGGAAAACGCGCTAAAGTTCACTTTGACCTAGTTACCTTAGTTTACAATGCTTCAAAATTGGCTGCTGATCGAATAAATGCCATGTTAAATCAACAACTAGCTGCCTAAAATATAGGCTGTGAGTGCCATTCTTAATTTCCAAACCTGTTGATTGGAGCGGAAGGCGGCGACTCCTGCGGGAAAAGCGTGGCCAGGTGAGACCCCGCAAGAGCGAAGCGATGAGGAGGCTCACGGACCGCCCGCGGAAAGCGTCCGCCTGTAGTGGAAATCAACACCTATTCAACAGGCATCAACTAAAAAAAATTTAAGTAGCTAATATTCTGTGGTTCTGTGTTTCTTTAAAATAATGAATTATGAAATTGATTCA
>Ga0308160_10000516_pt1 | contig 72264 bp, 95 predicted proteins | sample PhyFR1_FD_201036 | JGI IMG/M metagenome (GOLD analysis project Ga0308160, IMG submission 201036) | Phyllosphere microbial communities from UC Gill Tract Community Farm, Albany, California, United States - DLSLF.R1 | ecosystem: Host-associated > Plants > Phyllosphere > Unclassified | place: USA... | reverse complement strand
AACCCGCTCAACGCGATGCAGATCCTCTTCATCAACATCCTCATGGACGGTGCGTCAACTGCGCCTAGGCGTCGTTCGTCTATTAGTGGAGCGTCTTGCTGACCGCGTCTCGCTTAACCTCGACCAGGCCCGCCCGCCCAGGCGCTCGGCGTCGATCCGGTCGACCCGGCCATCATGCGCCGCCGTCCCCGGGCCAAGAACGCGCCCATCCTTACCGCCCGCCTCTTCGCTCGCGTGCTTTTCTCGGCGTCGATTATCATCACTGGAACGCTCTGGATGTACATCGCCCAGACGGCCGAGGACCACGACCTCTCGCGGCGCGACCAGACGATGGTCAGTCTGGAGCTGGTCTGCCTCTAGCGTAGCGCTCTGTCACTGACCCAAATCTGCACACCCCTTCCTCGATAGACGTTCACGACCTTCGTCTTCCTCGATCTCGCGTCCGCTATCCAAAATCGCGGCCTCAACTGTCCGCTATTCGCCAACCGGATGCTCTTCCTCACGTGCTCCATCTCGTTCCTCGCCCAGGTCTCGCTCATCTACCTGCCCTTTATGCAGGGCGTCTTCCAGACCGAGCCGCTCAGCGCGGTCGACTTCGGGACCGTCCTCGGCTGGGGCGCGCTCAGCATGTCGCTCCACGAGGCCCGTCGGATCTACGAGCGCCACACGATGCGCCAGGAGGAGAAGGAGGAACGCCGGCTGATGGACGAAGGCCTCCTCCAGTAGACCTCTCGAGCGCCGGTTACACCCTCCTTATAAGCTATCGCTTCCCAACCCCTCAGACCTTTGTAGACGGCCCGCGCCCACCCGCGGTTCCGATAGATGCTCTTCCTACTCTGGTGCCTTTTTCATAGGCTTCGCGCAGGCCAAGTCGTCGATACTAGCTTCGGCGGGTGGGCTCGGCAATCTGAGTGTGGCCAGTTTAGGCTGAAACAGGGCGCCACTTCCCTTCTGACCTTCTTTCGCTCGATTCGCGCATCGGAGACGCAGGAAATAAGATGAGAGTCATGAGATCTAAGCAGCGGATGCCGAAATAGTACTGGGTCATGTCAGTGCCTGACATGAGAGAGGAGACTGGCTGATAAACGAGATGGTCAGCTCGGCTCTTTTCGTCAGCCCAGACGCGCCGCACGCCCACGACGGCGTCTGTTTCATCACTTGGTCAACAGAAAGGGAGGGGCGGTACGGGTGCAGTGGGAAAGGGAGAGGGAGGAGGGGTAGCGGGAGGTCTATGGAGGTTTTTTGGCAACTCGCTCGTCCCCGTGATCGCCCTCCGCCGCCGAAGCGGGCGGAGAGGATAGGATTCATGGCGTAAGAAGGTGTCATAATTCTGCAGGAGAGCGTCTCTAACTCTCGGGGGTGGGCACGCGAGGTAGAAGGCGGTGCGAGAGAATTACTCGGCGTCAACGACGACGGTCTGGAGACCCTGAAGGACGGAAGGTCGCAGAGAGCGCAGGCGGTCGGTCAGCAGACGCGCGAGAGACGCGCGAAGCAGGCCGAACGTGCAAAATGGGCGCACCTTGAAGTCGGTGACTCCGGGGACGACCGTGGCGAGGGTGTAGAGGCGCTCCTTGGCGCCCTCCTCGTCGTTGCGCTTGCGCTCGAGACGGATCCGGAGACGCTTGGGGACGTTCTTGATACCCTGGCCCCAGATGGCCTGGTTCAGCTTGGGGTCGACGCGGACGTCCTTGGTGCCCATGTGCTTGGTGGCGAACTCCTTGACCGACTTAAGGGCCCAGGGAGCGCGCTTCTTGAAGGAGCGGCCGTGCACTGCGAAGCAGGCGAAAGGCGTGAGCTCGCCGAAGCAAGGGAGATTGGCCGCAACGAGAGTCAGAAGCTGAAGGACGTACCGTACTTGTGCAGGTGGATGGTGTACTCCCGGGTGACAACGTCCTGGAGGGCAGAGCGCTGCTTGCCGCCGGTCTTAGTGGAAGCCTGGAAGTTTAAGAAAGCACCAGGTCAGCGACGGGACTCGGAAGCTCGGCTTCATCCGGGGGTCCCGCAGAGTCGCTAGTCGTGCTGCTGCTAGGGTCGAGCTACCAGCTCGCAGGTCGCGCGGGACACGGCACCTGCCATGCCCCTGCTCCTGAGCGTGCAGCTCAACCGACCAGGACGCTGCCGAACGACGGCCGACCGAGGGCGACCTGGCTGGCAGCCGACCGAGAGCTGCTCCTGCTCGTTTGACCTCCGAGCTCCTGAGCAGCCGACCAGCACAAGGTTCGCCGACCCTCGACCGGCAGCATGACACCTCGCAGCGATGGAGCAGACGTACCATTTTTCTTACTGGAAGGGAACCTTGAGGAAAGAAAAGGGGGTTGGGTTGACGACGGTAGGGGAGAAGGTTGCTTGGCCCGGCAGGCGCTAAGACAAAATCCTCCCGCGTGCGCGCCCAGCCAAAGCTGCAGACTTTAGGAATTTCTGGGGGTCGGTCGCGAACCTGCCCTCACGAACGCCTCGTGACGATCCAGACCTCACTATCGACCTCTGGCATGGGGCCCGTACATGGATTGCGGGCAGGCAGCTGGCAGAGCCGAAGGTGAGTTGGTGGTGAAGCGACACACGCAGCCACCGCGATGATTGGCAGAGAGGGCAGGTCGAGGCGGTAGACGCGAGCGAATCCCGTCCCAGCCTCTCCCTTGCGGGTCGACCCCTCTGCATCCAGCCGTGCATTCAGCCGAGCTGCCTCGCAATGACTACCAGGACAATCACTAAGGAACACGACCCAGGCTTGAAAGAAACACTCCATCGTTCAGGAAAAGAAAACTCCTTCGTCGTCGGTCGCGGCGCAAAGTGCAGCCGCGCCGCCTTTACAAACTCCAGCACCACCATCTACTGTCGCCCTCGCCTCGCGGGAGGGAGAGGAGGTCCAAAGATAGCTTATGACAGCTCCTTGGCGAGGGCGGCGGCCTTGTCCTTGACGTCTGTGGAAGCAAAAGACGGCGGCGTCAGAACATGTTCTAGGGGCGAGTTCGGCCAGACCAAAACGGGCTTACCCTGGATACCGCCGACCATGTAGAAAGCGTTCTCGGGAAGCGAGTCGTAGGTGCCATCTGTGGAGATGTAGTTGGCGTCAGTTGATGTTCGACAGCTGATCGACGACGGAAGCTGTGAATGGAGAGGGTGTTGGGGGTGCTGCGCAGACCGCCCGCAAGTGCTGCGGACAATCCAAGACGCAGACGCGACCCAGCACCCCGTTCGTTCGAATTCGGAGACGCACCAAGGATCTGCTTGAACGACTCGACGGTCTCCTTGAGCGAGACGAGCTTGCCCTCGATACCGGTGAAGACCTGGGCGACGGCGAAGGGCTGCGACATGAAACGCTGGATCTTGCGCGCGCGCTCGACGGTGAGCTTGTCCTCCTCGGAAAGCTCGTCCATGCCGAGAATGGCAATGATGTCCTGGAGCGACTTGTAGTCCTGAAGGATCTTCTGGGTGCGGGTGGCAATGTTGTCTAGCGGCGGGAGAAACGGCAAGACAAAGGTCAGTCGGGGCAAGTCACGCTCCGAGTGACCGAGACGAGTCAACGCACAGTGCTCCTCGCCGACGATACGGGGGTCGAGCATCCGCGACTTGGAGTCGAGCGGGTCGACGGCGGGGTAGATACCGAGCTCGGCGATACCACGCGACAGGACGGTGGTGGCGTCGAGGTGCGCGAAGGTGGTGGCCGGGGCCGGGTCGGTCAGGTCGTCAGCGGGGACGTAGACGGCCTGGACCGAGGTGATCGAGCCCTTCTTGGTGGTCGTGATGCGCTCCTGCATCTGTCCCATGTCGGTCGACAGCGTCGGCTGGTATCCGACGGCCGAGGGAATCCGGCCGAGCAGGGCCGAGACCTCGGATCCGGCCTGGGTGAAGCGGAAAATGTTGTCGATGAAGAGGAGGACGTCCTGGCCCTCGTCGTCACGGAAGTACTCGGCGATCGTGAGGCCGGTAAGGGCGACACGGGCACGAGCACCCGGGGGCTCGTTCATCTGGCCGAAGACGAGCGCGACCTTGGAGTCACCCTCAAGGCTGGACGAGAGCGGCACACACGCAGCAGGAGAGTTCGAGCGGTCAGCGACGGGGACCGGTCAATGCGAGCCGAGTCGCAGCCAGGGACGTACTTGATGACACCGGTCTCGATCATCTCGTGGTAGAGGTCGTTTCCCTCACGGGTGCGCTCGCCGACGCCGGTGAAGACGGAGTAACCTCCGTGGGCCTTGGCGACGTTGTTGATGAGCTCCTGGATGAGGACGGTCTTGCCAACTCCGGCACCGCCGAAGAGTCCGATCTTTCCGCCACGGGCGTAGGGGGCAAGGAGGTCGACGACCTTGATGCCGGTCTCGAGGACCTCGGCCGTGGTCGACTGGTCGACGAAGGCAGGGGCGTCGGCGTGGATAGGCAGACGCTTGACGCCCTTAATGGCTGAGGGTGGGCAGCGACGAGGCAGAAGCGGAACATCAGCGACTGAGATGGAAAGGCCACGCGCACGGGCGCGCGCAGGACGATGAAAGGGAGGGACGCACGACCACGCTCGTCAATGGGCTCGCCGATGACGTTCATGATGCGACCGAGGCACGCGGGGCCGACGGGAATGGTGATGGGAGCACCGGTGTCGACAACCTTGGTGCCGCGGACCTGTTGGAGACGAAAGACGCGAGCGTCAACAGCTGGACCCGGGCTGGCAGACGAACAGGAGATAGCGACGCACGAGACCCTCCGTTCCGTCCATGGCGATGGTGCGGACGGTGTTCTCACCGAGGTGCTGCGAGACCTCGAGGACGAGGCGGCCTCCGGCGAAGCCCTCAACCTCAAGGGCGTTGAGGATGGGGGGGAGGTTCTAGGGAGAGGGGTGGCGCGAACGGAGTTGTTGATCCAGTCAGCGACCGCAGAAACGAGACGGATCGATGCGCGATACATAGACACACCTCAGACTCGAACTGGACGTCGACGACGGCACCAATGACGGTCTTGACCTGGCCGGCAGAGACCTTGGTCTCGGTCGCGTACGAGCGGGCTGGAAGGCAGATCGGCAGCGACGGAGGAAAGAGAACAAATCAGCCGCATGCTCCAAGAATGAGATCGGAAGGTACCTTCGGACTGCGAAATGAAGGAAAGAGATGAGGTGGCGAGAGGGTGGAAGGAAGGTGAGGTCGGAGCGGTCGCAAGCCTCCTTCGCGCCGCGCGCCGCGCCGACCGGCCGACCGATCCTGCCCGAGGATCCTGGCACGTCGTCCCTCTCTCGGACCAGAACCCAGATGAGATGAGGAGCACGTCGGAAGCGGCAGAACAGCCTCGCAGAGGCTTCTTGGGAGAGCTGGAGTTGCGAACCGACAAAAGAAAGTCGAGGATGCTGCTTTTCGGCGGGCCGAGCCGCCCGATGGGGCCAGCTCAGCCCAGCCCATCTGCTGGCCGGCCCGCGAGGCCGTCCGTGCTGCTTCGCTCACCCACCTAACTCCTGCGCGATACGCGTGCTCGGGACGTGCTCCTGCCTTCCTAGCAAGCCCTCCCTCCTGCCCACCCGATGCGAAGCGGCCGATGAGGGTGGAAAGAGGAGGAAGGGCGACGGGGACTGACCGGCGACGGGGGCCTTCTGCTGGCGGCCGGCCATCACGGGGGCGACGACCGAGGGCCGGACGACGCGCGGGGCCTGGGTGGCCATGAAGGCCTTCTGGGCAGCCTTGGCCTTGGCGGCCTGCTTCGAGAGCCGGGCGAGTCCACGGGAGGGGTGCATGATGAGGAAAGTGGAGGAGGGGGGAGGATGACGGGAGGTGGGAGGAGGCGCGGGCGGAGGGCGAGGAGAAAAGAGAGGCGAGATCCGCCCGCTGGGCCGCCCGCGGAAACCCCCTTAGACGGCACGATCGGGTAGATGATTTTCCGCGTCGCACTCGTCCGCAACGACGGCTCGGCCCGCGCGCCCGACAGGTGCGCAGACACCCCTCCTCGTTCTCAATCTCGTCCCGTCGAGGTTGGGCGATGGACGAGATTGACCACTGAGCTGCCAGCAGCTACTCTGCTGACCCTTACGCGTCTGCCCGCGCTGATCTACTGACAGTCTGAACGGCAGGGCGCCCATTGCTTCGGCCGCCGCCGGCCGAGATTTTCCAGCCGTCGAACCCCTTTCGCCGGCCGCCTTCACTTTCACTCAACAGGGGGGCACGGTCTGCAGCCCGCGAAGAGGTCACCGGCACTGCCTCGCACAGAGGCCGGCCGGACAGGGAGGGTCTCCGTCAACGCACCGATGACGACCACCCTCCCTCGTCTCTCTGTATGCCCGTCAGCGCCCGACACGCACGCCCGCTCTCGCAAATGGGCATGACTGCCATCGGCAGAGACTCGACAGGAGCGCCGAACCAGCCCCATCTCGGCGCCGGCCGCTCGGTCAACTACTCACGCCGGCTCCCATTGCAGCCGTCGTCGTCAGCCAGCTCCCTCAACACCTGGATGTTTCCGACCGTGCCTGCAGACGGCGTCCCGCCCGTCCCAACCATCCCAACTGCATTCCGTGCGCGCAGATGGACGCCCAAAGGAGGCTCATCCTGTACGACGGCGGCGCCAGTTGAGCAGCTCGCCCGGCTGCAGGCGGCGCTCCAGTCGTCCGCCATCGCCTCCAGCAGCCAGGAACTCGCCCAAGATGTTCGTCCCTTCTTGCACGACTGCATCTGCACCACCTGAGGCTAACAGTCCAGAAGTTCCTCTCTGAACGAACCAGTCCGTCCAGTGGCAGCTCGAGCGCGAGGTCCTCGCCGCCCAGGCCGCGCTAGGCTCGGGCCCTCTGCCGCTCTTGCCCTACGCACTCGTTGCCGCTCCACTTTCCCAGCCAAGGTCAACCGACGCAGTCGACGTCCGATCAGCAAAGGCGAGACGGTCGACCTCACCAGTCAAGCGTAATGGTAGGGTGTCGCACGTTCGCACGAACGTCGATCCCTGTGCGTCCGCAGCTCCACTGCGACCGGTCTCATTGCACACCGGCGTCAGAGGCACTTGAGCTAACTACCAGCCCTCCCGGCCACCCAGACGGTCATCGTCCGCATTCAGTCGCACACGATGAGTCAGACCTCCTCGGGCCGCACGCCGTCCGGTCGGCCCGATCGTCCCTCGCCGGCGGCTCGGCAAGCATGGCCCCCTACCTCACGCGCCGAATGTCACCTTCGAGGCGCGACCGCCCGTTGCCCGCAGAGGCCAACCACGGCACCAGTCCATCGACGACTGACCGACCGAGCCGCACATCGCCATCGCGGAAGAAAGGCGACCGGATCCGAGGTCTGCTCGCCCGACTCAAGTTAGGTCGGACGAAGAAGACTTCCCGACGCGAGCCCAAGCGGCCAGCGAAGGCGGCCCCGGCTGTAGGCCAGCCGAGTAGGTCACGCGGCTGAGCGCGACGAGACATTTCGACGGATGACGCAAGGTGCGCATCTGATGGGGCAGAAGAGCTGAGGGGCGTTCGTGCGCCCGACACGATGAGAAAATGTCTGCAGATGCTGGCCCGAGAGCCCAGATGGAGAAGGTGATCGCAAGACAACGAGTTTCGTTACGAGGTCAGGCTGATGGCCTGGCCGCCGACGTAAGCCGGATGGGTCGCCCAGAGACAGTAGCCAGCGTCTCGATGGAGTCCCGACTGGATAGCTCAACGGAAACCGTAGCTCTGGCCAGCGGCCCGCTGCAGACGCAAGTGGCTCTCCGTCAGCCCTCGGAAAAAGAGACGTCACGACGTGCCGCTCGGGAACGTACCTTGTTGCGCTTGGCCTTGGCAATCTGCTCCTCGATCGCCTCGCGATTCGCCTTCGCGTTGTTGATGAGCGCTGACAGCTGGTTGTGCCGGCCAGCCTTGCTCTGGATGATCTTGGGCTTGGGCGGCTGCGAGTTCAGAGGGAGGGGAGAGTCAGTTCGAAAGGACACTCGCACGCTTTTGCGATATCTGATGCGCACCTCGACGCCAGCCTTGGTCCCCGGTCGGACGGGCGGCAGGCCCGCGACGTCGGACGCCGCCTTGGCCGAGACGTCGACGATGTCTTCCCGGCCGTCGCGGACGCCCTCGAACGCCCGTCCACCGGCCGCCTCGCTCTCCGCAGCTGCTTGCCAGCGGGCGTGGTACGCCTGGTAGTAGGTCGGATCGTAGGCCTGCCACTCTTTCGTCCGCGGATGGAGGTAGTAGCCCGGGTAGGCGTCCTCTGGCGTTGGCGACGGCGGCCGGAAGGGCGCAACCACTGGCGCTGCTGAGATGGTCGTCGTCGCTGACGGCTTTGACGCCGTGACGGCCGCTGATGACAAGCCGCCGCCGAGGCCGAAGAAGTCGACCTCGGCTTCCTGAGCGACCGCCTTGCCCTTGCCCTTGGCAGCGAACGACAGCGGCCGGACGATGCTCATCGGCTTGTCGTCGGTCTCTCCTGCCGACGCAGCCTTGCGCGAGAAGTCCATCGCCTGCGGCTCGTCTGCCTCGGCTGGCTGGTCGAATGAGTCAATGCGACCTTCGGCGTCGAGCTCGAGCGGCTTGAGCCGGACCGGCGCTGGTAGCGCCTTGGCCTTGGGCGCCTGCTGCTTCGGCGGCGGCAGCATCGAGAGTAGGGCTGAGCCAGAGGCCGACGCCGCCAATCTCGGCTCCTTGGCCGGCGGCGGGCCGTCCTCCTCGACCGCCGCCTCCTTGACCGGCTTCGCCACGTCCTCCATCGTAAACTTCTTGAGCGCCTTGCGTCGGAAGGACGACTTTGGCGGCGGCAGGACGATGCCCGACGCCGTCATCTGCGGCTGGGGGGGCGGCGACGGCGACAGCGGCCGCTTGCGCGAACTCGACGATGACGAGGCGGCTGCAGGTGGCGGTGCGGCCGGCTTCGGGGCAGCGACAGCAGGGGCCGGGGCCGGAGCCTCGTCCTCAGACCCAGAGCCCGAGTCGGATCCATAGTCGACGAGCGCCATGCTGGCAGAGTTGCGTTATGGGAGGGCCTGGGTAGGACGGGAGTGAGCGTTGCGCGGGGATCCGTCTTCTGCGCGTCGGCGAGGGCAAGTCAGGCCGCCCTGCCCCTATCCGTCACTCCCCTCCCCCTTGGCCCTGGCCATCTCGCGAGAAGCCTCGCGGACACAAGCTCCGCTTTGTCACCTGGGTCGGCCTTGCTCTGTCGTCGGGCACCATGAATCAGACCGTCCTCCGAGTCGGCAGCTGCTACGTCCCCCGGTCGATGGGTAGCTCGCCCTCGCCCCCGTCCTCGTCGGCAGCCACGGCGCGACCGCCTTCCGACTCGCCCTTGCTCGACAAGCTTGACCGCCTCGGCCGCCAGCTTGCAATGGATCTCGAGGCCGTCCCTGCCGTTCAGTCGCCGGCGTCGCTCTCGGCTGTCGACGGTCAAGTCTACCGCGTCTCCTTCCTGCCCGACACGGCGGCAGCGACACTGGCCGCTGCCGCCGGCGGCGGGAAAGGCAAGGGCCGAGCGCTCGGCAAGCGGCAGGCGGAGCAGGCTGCCAAGGAGCTCGGAGCTCTGCTGGCCGAGGTCCTCGTCGAGCTGTGCCGGAGCACAGCCCTCTGGGAGGGTGAGGTCGCGCTCGATGCCGCAGGCGGCCTGCTGGCAGCTCAGCCGGCGCTCGACCCGGCCGTCGCCTGGGACGGGCGTTCGCTACAGCAGCTCTACTCGTCACTGCCGTCTCCGAGTCCATTGAGCGTAACGCCGTTTGCACCGGTCGGCTCGCAGGCGTACAGGGCGGTCACCCAGTTGCTCAGCGAGCTCAACCAGGATTTGCCGGGCATGCGCACTCGCCTGTTCGGCTACCAGGTCGTGCGTCGCCGACCGCGCAGCCGCACTCGCCCCTTCGCGCCTAACCTGACAGACCTGCCTCTTCGCCCATGTGCTCCTGGCCTACCCAGACGGACGTCAAGCAAATGGCGCTCTGGGAGCTCGCCAGCCCTCCGATCTCGGACCTCTCGTTCGTCGAGCTGCAGACGGTCGACGTCGCAAGCGGTCGACGCGCGCAGCCCTACTACGTTTCGCTCGCCACCGGCCGATTATCGACGGCGGTCGACCGCTTCGCGGCGCCACGAGGAGGCATCCTTTGCGAGGAAATGGGCTTTGGCAAGACGGTCTGTGTGCTCGCCCTCATTCTCGCGACCAAGTCACAACGGGCCGGCGTTCCAGAAGGAATCCGCGTCGAGACGTCGTGGCTCCGACCGCCGACGGATCACGGCCCACTCGACATCCCCTTCGGGCGAGTACCTCGCCTAACCGACCTCGCAGCGCATCGACTGCTTTCATCGCCCTTCCAGAGCATCCACCCATCGGCTCTTGAGGCCGGCAGTGCGCTCCCGCCGGGCGATCGCGACTACCTCAACCTGCTCGAGTTTGGCTCGCAGCAGCCCTACTACTGGGCGCCGTCGCGCGAGATGCGTGGCCGGATGGGTGCCAACGACGTCTGTCGCGAGGTGCCTATCCTGCTCGGTTGGGCCTCCCTCGTCATCGTGCCGGACAACTTGCTGCTCCAGGTGCGTCGCACAGTTGCTGCGCACCAGACGCCTCAGGCTGACCCTCATCCGACTCGTGACTCCATCTTGCCACAGTGGAAGGGAATGGTGTGTAGATGGAGTTTTCTCTCCAAGGGAGATTACCGTGCTCTAAGCTCACCTGCCACCTGGCCATTCTTTAGATTGAGAAGCACGTCGAGGAAGGCGCCTTGCGCTCGCTCATCGTCGAGGTCAACGCCGACATCCCAGCAGCAAGCGTTCTGGCGCAGGACTACGATCTCGTTCTGCTCTCACACGGCTGTTTTGCACGGGAGAACCAGCGGGGCGGCTTCGACTCGGCCGCAACCTCCAGTAGGCCCTGTCGGTGCTGTGAGTATGCAGCCCGGCCGAGCGTTTGTTCTCCGAAGGCTGACCGCCTCATCTGTCTTGTAGACGTCGGCCGTGACGAAGGCGAGCAGTGCACCTGCACGCCGCCCGCGAGCCCGCTCGTCCGTATCAGGTACGTCGCGCTCTGGTCGCACCGCTCCGACTGGCGGACTGCTGACGCTTCGCGACGGCCGTGAGCACAGGTGGAAGCGACTCGTCGTCGATGAGGGACACGTTGCGAGCTCCAAGACCAGCGATCTCGTCCGTCTGGCCTCGCTGCTCTCTGCCGAGCGTGTGTGGGTCGTATCCGGGACGCCGACAGTACGTTCGCGCCGGATGCGCGTCCGAGCTGCTGCGAGACGGCCGCTGAACCCCTTCCCCACGTACTGTTGCAGCCCAACTTGGTCGGTCTCGGAGCACCCGACATGGCGGGCGCTGCGGCCGCTGAGCCATGGCCAGCGCAGGCCAAGGTTGACTTGTCGCGCTTACAGGCAATGTCAGAGTTTCTCAAGCTCGGAGAAATGTCCAGCACCTCTTGGGCGTCGCTTTTGTCAGCTCCGCTCCGGGCAGGGACCGGCAAGGTGCCAGAAGCCGGCGCCGTCAGCCGTCTCGACGTTCTTTTGCAGCGTATCATGGTCCGCCATCGGCTCGAGGACCGGTCGGACGCCCCTCTTCCGCCGCTCCACATCTCATCCGTCGCGGTCGTCCCGTCGGCGTTCTCGACAAAGACGCTCAACGTCCTGCTCGCCATCATGCACGTCAACTCACTCTCGACCGGCCGCTCTGGCGACGGCTGGCTCTTTTCGAGCGCCTCAACGGCCAGCCTGCAGCACCTCTTCGGCAACATGTCGTACGCAGCCTTCTGGCTCGGCTCACCGAACGTCTTTGACGTCGACAAAAAGCGTTGGTGGGCGCACGACGAGGCGATCGCTACGGATCAGGGGCAACGCAACTACAACGCCAGCGACCAGATCGTCCTCCGCGACACCTTCTTCCATCTCGAGCAAGCCGGCTCGGACCGTGCGTGGCAGCAGCTGGTCGGCTCCTTCGGCGTCTCTCTTCCGGCTCAGGTTCACGCCCTCGACGATGAGCTCGCGCGTGCCTGGGGTGGCGTTCGACCCGAGGGCTGGACGGACCATCTCTTGCTCCCGGCTAAACTGATACGGCTACGCAACCTGGCCGTCACGCATGTCGCCAACAACCCCGAGGCTGAGCCGCGCGAGCTGCTGGCCTTCCTGATCCTCGAAGGTCGGACAGAGCAAGCCGAGGAGGCTTACGCCGAGCGACGCAGGGCCGAGGTCGCCTCTGGCAAGCACATGTCGGCCGCATGGTGGAGCAGCGAGCAGGCTGCCGAAAGCCAGAGGTTGGCCAAGGCAAAGCAGCGCGCGGTGGTCCGCAACGATTCGTTTCCCGAGACATCGGTCGTCGCGTCCTCGTTTCCTCTCCTTAAGACCCGGATCGTCTCGACCGTCTCGTCCAAGCTCAACTTCATCATCGCCGAGGTGCGTGTCCGGTGCCAGAAACCGTCCGCGCCAAGGGCTGGCGCTAATCGGTGGTGTTATCCAGGTCCTGCGCTACGCCGAACACGAAAAGATGCTCGTCTTCAGCCGTGATGCCTCGGCCCTCGGTCTCTGTGCGTCGGCCCCTCTGACCTGAAGGTCCACCTGCTATCTCGCTGACGTGCCTTTTCCGAGTTTCTCAGTGACGGAGGCGCTTGATCTCGTCGGCATCCCTACCGACTTTGTCGGTGGCATCATGAGTCGCAACGACCGTCAGCGAACGGGTGCGTCCGGTGTCTTGACCGCACCTGAGACAGCGCAGAGCAAAGCTGACGGACTTTCCGCTCACAGTCTCGTCCTTCGAGACAGGCCAGCGCACACGCGTCCTGCTGATCGAGCTCACACAGGGTGCGCGCGGCTTGAACCTGGCCTCGGCCTCGCGCGTCATCTTCAGCGAGCCGGTCCCGTCGGCCGATCTCGAGATGCAGGCCATCAAAGTGCGCCTTCCAGTGCCCTTTGTGCCGAAGCGTGATGGCTCGCTGACAGGTTCCATTCCCGCTTCAGCGTGCACATCGGGTCGGTCAGACGAAGGATGTCCACGTCCAGACGCTCATCGCCAGCGGGACCTTCGAGGAGAAGATTGCCCGCCAGCGGCATCAGCAGCCGCAGTGTAAGCGGCATCAGCGACCCAAGTCTGCACCTAAGGTTCCCCTCTCGAAAGGCCTGCCGCCCGACAAGCGCGTCGCCGATCTGCTCAAGGTACTCACCAAGCTCGGTGTCATGGCAAAGGGATGCGGGCTGACTCGTCCTCCTCGCGCAGGACACCCCCTTCCTCCCGACGGATCCGCCCAAGGGCCAATCACCGTCGTTCGATGTCCCGTTCTGGCTGTCGGGCACTCACCACCAGACGATGGCCAAGCTCCGTTCCGGCCAGGGCCTGTACGTAACTCGAAGCCTCTCTCGCGGCCAATGATCGCCGCTGACGTCCCTTCACTTGCCAGTGCCCGGGCCCAGCCTGCAGCACCGCTCGCCAACAACTCGCTGCGCCGGCTCGCCCCCGTCCGGCAAACGGACGGCCCCGACGGCAGCCACGCCAGCACCGCCCCTCTCCATGGCTCCGGCGCCGTCCCTCGGCAGCGGTCGGCAGTGCAGGCCGACCTGCCGCGGCCGCTACCGAACGGAGGGGGAAAGCGCGTCCGGGTGGGCTAGGGCGCCTGATCGACCTTCGTACGATGACCGCTCGCTGCCTGCCGCCAGATTCTGGCGCTCTAGAAAGCCGAGAATACAATAGGGCGAGCAGCAGGTTTGCACCCCGGTCGACGAGCTTCTCTCTAGCGCTCAAGCAGCGGCCGCTTGCGTGAAGGCCGCCTGAGCAGCCTGCGCTGCTGCCTGGGCGCTCTTCTCCGCTGCGCGCGCCGCGACCCGAGCTGCGCCCTCGGCCTGATCCGGGAGGAGGATAAGACTAGGGAGGTAGGTCGTGAGGAGGGCGACGAGGCCAAACGTCACGCCCTGGAGGCCGCCGCCCGTCGCTCCCTCTTTGGTTCGGAGTGGGGCAAGGTTGAGCCAGCCGGCGAGGGCGACGATAAGCGCTGGCCAGGCGAAGAAGCGGTTCTTGGTGAACACTAGGGGCACGGGAGACTGGTCAGCCAGTCGAGACCGACGGGGCCGAAGCCTGACAGGGTTGGCCCGGCGGCGAAGGACGCACTGGCAGCTCCAGCGAGGCACATGGAGATTGTGCCCCTGCAGATCGTCGGGAGGTCCGGCGTCAGCAAGACTCTCTCAGAGCGAAAGTAGGAGCAAGTGACGACAAACATGATGTCGGTGCTCGAGTTCCAGAGCGGATCCCCTTGGCAGACGAGGCGGCGAAGAGGTGGGTCAGCAACCATCTCTCGCGGCGGTCCGGAGGAAGCCGCCATTGTGCGAGCGGCAGCTCGACCGAGCCAAGGGACCGACATTGCGGGAGGTGGAAAGGGACGAGCTGCGAGCCCTCACGAGGGTCGGACGAGTACTGTAGCGAGCAAGACAGAGGGCGGTAGCCTGATCAGCTGGCAGACGGAAGCAGCAGCGGCGGTGGCCCAGCAGGCAAAGCAACGCACGAGGAACGGAACCTCGACAGGCATCCTTTTGAGAGTAGCGAAGGGACAAGCGAGAGATCAGGGAGGAGGGAATATGGAGAGCCTGGCTCGAAGCTGGAGGTGCAAATAGAGCGTGTGCTGGACGGGGTGCGCAAGGCGAAGGAAGGCGGTCGTCGGGCGACCGGGACGAGCTTCGAGCTGGCTGCGCAGCGGGCCTCGCGCCTGCAGCAGCAGCAGCAGCAGCGAGGGAAGGCAGCCGTTTGCACCTACCGCCCCGGTATGAGACCTCTCGTAGAAACATGAAATGTCTATCTATCCCGGCTCATGCTGCGAGCCTCGCGAGAGGCAGAGGGACGACTGAGGAGGAGGCAGAGCACTCCCTCCTTCGCCTCGAGCCCGAGCTCGAGCGAGCTGCGAGACTCCGCGCCGGCTCGCTCTCTTTTCGAGAACGCGCAGGCACGCCCTCTCTTCTCCCAACGACCAACGCCGACGCACCGCTTGCCCTTCTCGTCTCCAGGTTAGGCTCATGGATAGCCCGACGCCGACTCAACCGCCGGCAGCAGCGGCCGCCGCACCCGTCGTGCCGGTCGTGCCGCCAACACCAGCCGCCCCTGCTGCTGCTGCCACCGCCGCTCCGGAGGCAGCCGCCGCCGCTGCCTCCGCCGCCCCGAAGTTGGCCCCCGGAGGAGTCAAGCCGCCGCCGCTCGTGCCTTACACGGGCATGCCCAACTTCTCGCTGCCCAAGAAGCTGCCGCATCGTAACTGGTTCATCTTTGCCGCCGCCGTCGCCGTGCCGACGTACGTCTGGTATGCCGACCGGCAGGAGGCCGCCCGGCTCAAGGAGGCCTACCTCGCCCGTGTCCGCGCGCTCGGCGAGGTCAAGATGGACACCTCGCTCGACACGGTCCGGACGGCCCAGGTCTTCTGCTCGCGCTTCCCCGGCGAGGACGGCGGCTTTGCGAGCGATTGGTTCAAAAAGTACCTGAAGGTGCGTCTCCGACCATGGTGCGCCTCGCCCCATGCAGCTTGACTGACCTGCCGCGCTCGACGGCGCTCGCAGCCTTACCTCGTCGCGGCCGCCGTCGACTACACGATGCCGTCGGTGCCACAGTACACGTCGCTCACTAAGCTGGTCGCCGACAAGACGCATCTCCTCCGGCAGGCCGCAGCCGACCCGTCGTCGGTCCCGCCGCCGCTGCCTGGCAAGCTCTCGCCCCTGGACGAGGGCCGGCGCGACGCCGAGGGCGGCGTCATCCTCGTTGGCCGCCAGAGTCTCAAAGAGTACATGGAGGGTCTCCGCCGGGGCTGGACCGAGGATCGGGCTGAGCCCTGGGAGTCCAAGCTCGACGGCTCGGTCTTTGAGGACCCGAGCTTGCCGCCGCTCGCCGAGGGCGAGACGCGCGCCCCGGCTGAGCCCAAGCGGTCGGCACCGATCAACCTCTTCCCGTTGACGTCGCCTCCTCCTCGAGCACCGGTCGATGAGGCTGCGCCGGCTCCTCCGGCCCCGCTGCCTGCGCCGCCGTCGCCTCTCCCGCCGCTGCCGTCGGTCCTCCTCGTGCCTTACCAGCCCAACATGGGCTTCACCGGCGTGCCGCGCTCAATCTGGGGCTTCTTCAACACGGCCGCCCACACCCGGGTCGGTGGCGAGGCGGCCATGGCCTTCATCCTCAACGAGCCGTCGGCGCTGACGCCGCCGGCCGAGCCGTTCGTCCCTGGGGGCGAGGCGCTCAAGCCCGAGGGCCAGGGCGGGCACCTCGACCGGCTCATGGACGACGAGTACTTCATCCCTTCGAGCTTCAACAAGCTGCCGAAGGAGGTCGACGACGCGATGGTCACCTACTACAAGGGCCTCGAGAAGAAGGTCAAGACGGCGTGGGAGATCCAGCAGGGTCGGGGTTCGTCTCTCGCGATTCTTGTCCGCTCTCAACGACAGACAGAGAACTGACCTGACGCCGAGAGAACGTCCTGCAGAGCTCACCGACAACGAGCAAAAGTACCCGCCGCCGACGCTCAAGGACCTCCAGGAGGAGCGACTCAAGAAGGAGCGGCGGGCAAAGCAGAATCGCGAGGGCTACCGGCTCCTGCGCAAGAACAGTGGCGTCGCTTGGGACCCGAGCTTTGATGGCGCGTTCGGCGTCTGGGAGTGGGAGGTCAAGGAGTAGCCATGGCCCTTGCCAAACGTTGTGCGGTGCCCTGCAGCTCAGACCTGGGCGCAGCGGGTTTGGGACGGCCGAGAAGGTGCTGCGAAGGTGCGTCATGAGATCGTGCAGGGTGGGTGAGGAGAACCGGGGGTGCGAGCAGAAGTCGCGTGCAATGCCGAACGAAGGTGAGAAGCCGCTCAGAGTGAGTTGAGCTTCTCGAGGAAGAGTTTGCTGCCCTTGGCTTTGCTCTCCTCGGCGCGCTTACGCGCGGCGGGGGCCGCAAACGTCTTCTTGACCTCGGCCAGGAGCGGGCTCTCGCCCGCCCGAAGGCGCTCGATGAGCTCGACCATGACGAACGCGCCGCCGCCGCAGGCGACGTCGACGACGGTGCCGGCACCCTCGACCGCCTTCCAGAAGGCCTCGGCAAAGGCGAGCGAGTAGGCCTCGAAGCCCGGGACGACGTCGATCGTCTTGGTCGCCATCGAGTAGTGGCCGGCCTGGAAGACAAGCTTGTACAGCCGGGCCGCCCACGAGAGGTCGATCACGTGCACGGCCGGGTTCGTCGGGTCGGGGTCCATCGAGAACGACTGCTTGTACGGCCGGGCGACCGGGGCGACGAGCGACGAGATCGTCGGCATCTTGTCGACTACAAGGCGGAGACAGGTCTGTCAGCCGTCAACCGAGGGGAACAAGGCAGCTCGCCAGTCTGAGGGCTCGAACGCACCATCTTCGGCGTAGAGGAGCGTCTCCTGCATCAGCAAGCACGCGCCGGCGTCCCGGATAAGCTCTCCCTCGCTGTCGCCGACGATGACCTCAATCAGACCGGGGCTGACGGCCTTGCGGAGCTCGGCCTGGCGGGTCGCCGTCTCCTTCTTGGACGTCTTTGCCCGCGCGGCGTCGTGGAAGGCGAGCAGGTTGGTCGTCGCCGGCGTGAAGTGCCGCTTTGTCCGGGGCACAAGAAGGTACAGCGGGACGCGCCGGCCGAGCTTCGACACGAACAGCTCAGCCAGGTTGAGCTCGCCAATGATCGACTTGCCGACGAGCTTCGTGTCACTGGAGGGCGTGAAGGTGAAGGACTGAGTGAGCTCAAGTGCGACGCGGCAGGCGACGAGCGACGCTGGGGGCAACGCACTCGATGACGTCGAACATCGTCATGAGGACCGTCTGGGCCTCGGCGTCCTCCGCCATCTTCATCACGTGCGGCCGGAAGACCTTGACGATCTGCTTGCGGTCCTTCGCACCTGCCTGGGCAAGCATGTCGCGGGCGACGAACGCGCCGTCACGCGTGTGGACAATCTCGGGCAGGATCTCCTGGATACTGTCAGGCGTGAGGGGTGGCGTGCGCATGCGGGCGTCAGCTGTTACGCCATGGTAGCAGCGACTCGTGTAGGGCGGCACGCACCCGTTGAAGAAGGCCTCGCGCCGCTTCTCGTTGTCGGGCAGTGAGGCGCTGATCGTCAGGTAGTCGCGCAGGAGCCTGTGGATCATCGAGTGCTGGATCGCGCCCTTCTCCGGGTTGTCAAAGATGGTGTTGAGGTGGCCATAGGCGACGTCGGCGATCCGCGCCCGACGCGACTCGTCCTTCTCCGACTCGATAAAGCCCTCGATGCCCTTGCCCTCGTTGCTGCAGAAGTGGCGTGACGGTCAGCCAATCGCGCCCCGGTGGAGACGAAGGAAGGCAGCGCCGACGCACTCGGACCAGAGAAGCATCTCCTTGCCCCAGAACTGCCGCATCATGGCCGTCCGCTCCTTGGCGGTGCACCAGAGCGCGTACGCATCCTCGAGGATGCCACTCGCTTCGCGGTGGTTGATCAGCCGCGGGACGTGGGGGATGAGCTCGGGGAAGATGATGGCCCTTGATGCGGGCGAGACACGAATGAGCTTGAGCACGAGGAACTGCAGGACATTTGCGGGCGAGTGGTGGTCAGCTGGGGGGTCGAAAAGCGAACCGCACCGAGGCAACTCGGTCGCACCTTCGAGTACTTGGCCTGGATCAGCTCGAGGTATCGGCCCTTGAGCTCGGTCCCAACCTTCTCGCGCTCGACCTTGGTGCCCTGCTTGACGATCTGCAGAATAGGTAGTGGAGGTTAGACATGTACGCGGACGCTGCGGAACGAAGGACGGCGACTGACCGACTGGACGACCCGGCCTCCGTCGTGCTTGTTGACGACGGCCGACATGCGGCCCTCGAGCAGCTTCATGAGCTCCTGGAGCGCCTCGTCCCGCTCCTTCTTGGCGATCGCGCCCTCCTTCCGGTTGATCTTGGCCCAGAGCGCCTTGGACTCCTGGAGGACCTGCGCATTCGGCTTGTTGTTGCGCCGCGCGAGCCGGTCAACCTTCTGCGCCTCGCGGGCCGCGCGCTTCTCTGAGAGGGCGAGAGCGGTCGAGGTCACGAATGCGTCAGATCAGAAAGGAAGCCTCGAGGAGCAAGTGGGGAAGCCGGCGCACCTGCCGGGTCGCGGGTCGGGGCGGCGTGGCCTTCGCCTCCCTCAGCGCCGCCATCCATGTCAGCGTCGTCGCCGGCACCGTCCTCCTCGAGGATCTCGTCGTCCTCCTCGTCGAGCGGGCCGAGCGAGCCCTCATCGTCGTCCTCCCAGTCACCGCCGTCGAGGTCGGCCTCCTCCTGCTCGAGCGTCTTGCGCGAGCTCGAGCTCGTCAGCGGCTGCTTGCGCTTCTCCTGGGCCGCCGGCTTGGACGACGACGGCTGCGAGGTCGAGGCCGAGGCCTTGGCCTTCTTGGCCGGCTGCGAGGACGAGCCGGGCGCCGAGCGCTTCGGTGCGGCCATGCTGGTCTGAGTAGAAAGGTGGGGTAGGAGAAAGCGGGCGTTTGACAGGTGGGTCGAAGTGAGGGCGAGCCAGGGCGAGGAGGAGGTGCTGCCTGCGCGCGTGTTCCAAGTTCTCGCCCTGCCGCCGCCGCCCCGGTGCGCGCAAGTGCGACCGCAAGCAAATTGTCGGCCGCGCGGGCCAGGCGGGCGGGCGGGCGAGCGAGGCGCAGCGGGCCCACCTGTTCGCCCCAAGTTTCGACCAGCAGGCCGTCGACCCTGACCCCCCACCCACCCCTCCAGTCTCCCTTCTCCCCTACTAGCCGACATGTCTGACTCGAGCGACGCCATCTCTGGTATGTGCGCCAATCGAGCTCCGGTTCGGCGTCGAGACCCGGGCTGACCCCTCACCTTCGCCTGTCCGCCCGCCCGCTCGCCAGATGCCTACCGGCTCGTCTTCGCCTTCCTCGAGGCGATGAAGCACAAGAAGGCGGCGGCCGCGCTCAAGAAGGAGTGCAAGGCCATCGCCGATCTCGATGTCGCCGCCCCGGCCCCGCTCGGCGGCAAGACCCTTCTCGAGCTCGTCGAGGGCGCCCGGGCCGCGTGCGTGCCCCTTGGCTCCCTCCCTTGCTAGCGTGCACCTCTCGGCAGGCAGGCAGACTCACCTTCGGCCGCTTCGCTCCCCCATGGTCCGCAGTCCTACGCCTGCTCCTACCGTTGCCGCCGCTACCGAGTCGTCGAGCGACTCGTCCTCGTCCTCCTCTTCCAGCAGCTCGTCCTCCTCGTCGTCGTCCAGCAGCAGCTCGTCGTCGTCGTCGTCCGAGTCGTCCGACTCCGAGGCCGAGGCCATGCCCGTCATCAAGGCTGCCGCCAAGAAGGCCGCTTCGCCCGTCAAATCGACGCCCAAGAAGGTCGCCAAGAAGGCTTCGACGTCGTCGAGCTCGTCGTCATCGTCATCGTCGTCGTCCTCGTCAAGCAGCAGCAGCTCGTCGTCGAGCGAATCCGAGGCCGACGACAAGAAGGCGACCAAGGTCGTTGCCGTCGCTAAGAAGGCTGCGTCGAGCAGCAGCTCGTCCTCGTCCAGCAGCTCGTCGTCCGAGTCGGAGGCTGAGGGTACGATCGCAGCGTCGCTGCGACCCCTAACCGCGCGCGCTGACCATGGTGTCACGTCCTGTCTGCAGCCCCGGTCGCGACGACTTCGACGACGACGACCATCGTCCAGACGACGGTCACCTCGACTAAGCGCAAGGCGTCCGAGGAGGTCTCGACCGCGGCCGCCGACGCGGCCGCCGACGATGCCAACGTCCACCCGGACCGCAAGAAGGCCCGCGGCAACGCCTTTACGGGCTCGGGCTCGGCCTCCGAGAGCCCGGCCCCGGCCAACGGCCACAAGGGCGCGCGCAAGCCTGCGGGCGAGCGCTTCAGCCGGATCAAGGACGCCGACGTCTCGTTCCACGATGACCGGCTCCGGTCGAACGCGTTCGACACCAAGGTGCGCCGGTCCGCGCTCCACTCTTTCTCGGCGACTTGAAGGCTCGTGTTGACGCCGCTCCTTCTTCTGTCGAGCCAGGGTGGAACGTTCGGCGACTACGGAGCGAAGGCCTCTGCCGACCTGATCGTCACGCGCGGCGCCGGCTTCCGCAAGGAGAAGAACAAGAAGAAGCGCGGGTCGTACCGCGGCGGCGAGATCACTGTCAGTCGAAGGTCCTTCGTCGGGAACAAAGCCCCACTTCCCCGCTCCTGTTCATCTCGGCTGACGCCTCCTATCCTCGCTCGCCCTTGCAGCTCGAGAGCCACTCGATCAAGTTCTGAGCGCATGCAAGGGGATTGTCGGAATCGATCTGTTTTTGCTCTCTCATGGTCTCTCACATCGGATACTCCTGCGCCCTGGCTTGTCGTGCTTTCTTGTTTGCATGAATCTCTTCGTGCACGACCGCGGCCCGTGTCGATCGGCGCAGAGGTTCTGCATCCGAGCGCTTGGCCCATGCCTGCGACGGCCAACGCCGGCCCTCCCCGTCGCACAGCCGTCCTCACTCGCCCTCCCCTCCGACAACACGAGAGCTCCATCCAATGCTGGCCCTGGCTCAGCGCCATCCTATCCTTCTCCATCCGCTCTAGTTTCCTCTCGCTGCGATCTCCAGCCGGATGGTCCGCCAGGCGGCTCACTGGGGGCACGGCCAGCCGGGCGTCTCGCGAGCCTTGCTCTCGACGCCGGCCCAGCGACTGTTCCTCGGAGTAGGTGAGCAGTGCCAAGCTTGAGCTTGACATTCGGCTCTTTTTGACACTGACGATCTGGATGACGGTCCGCATGTCAGTCGGCGTCCAGGCTCTCATCGTGGTTGGCCTCGTCGCAGCCGTGTTCGGCCTCGTCGAGCTCAACCTTGACGAGCAGACAGCCCTGCTCAAGACGGTCTGTGTCCAGCGGCGGGCCCGAGCTCTCCTCGCATCACATCCTGACACAAAACCGGGAGACGCCTCAGGTTCCAGTCTACTTTGCCCTCTTGGTCTTCGGTGCCCTCTACTCACTGGTCATCACGGTCGATGCACTCCGGCTCCGGTGCGTCCTGCGGTCGGTCGCAGGTTCACGTGTCGTGCTTCGCGCAGTCTAGAAGCAACGGACGATTCTCTCGACGACTGACTCGCCCCTCCGCTTATTCGACCTCTTGCCCAGAAATATCATCCAGATCGACGGCATCCTCGTCTTTAACCTTGGCATGGTCGTCTATGCCGCGCTCCAGGTCATCCAGACGCGGGAGGCGCTGTACGGCTCGCGCCCGGCCTTTGCGCGCGGCGACCCGACTGACTGCAGCGGCTTCCTTTACCTCGTGCGTCCGGCGTGCAGGAAGATGCAGGTGCTACAATGCTTGCTGACGTGCCGCTGGACCGACGCCGCAGTCATGTAGAGGGCCCGATTCTCTCTACTCGGTCGTCAAGATCCTCTTGATCGTTGTCCCGGTTGTCATTGGCGTGTGCGAGCTAGCGGTGGGTTCCCTCTCGCTCCTCCTCCAAGCGCACGAGATCCTGACCCGTCTGAGCTGGCCGCATCAGCTCCTCGGCCTCGTCTGGCCGCTCTGGAAGGAGTTCGGCTGGGACCTTTTCAAAAGCCTGGGCGCCGATCAGGCGCAGCGCACGCGCTACCGCTGGGTCCAGGTCCTCATCACGCTCCTAAAGTTCTGCTGGTTCTTCGGCGTCGGCTTTACGATGCAGGTCGGTCCTTTTTCCCTCAAGCAACATCTGTTGCCCTGAACCGACGTGAGCTGACCGCTCACCGCTCTCTCTAGTTCCTAATACTCGTGCCGTCGTCCTTCCTCGATCGCGAGGGCGGCGGCGGGACGACCGAGTGGGCCCTGACGGTCGCTGCCGTGCCCGTCAGCCTGATCGTGGTGCGTCCTCAGGAGGAGCGTACGTCCTTCTCATCGCCTGACTGACCCCCTTTTGCCCGCAGATCGCGACGACCATCTTTGCCGTCAAGCGCGAAAATCGCTGGCTGCTCACGGTCGATCTGACGGTCCTGTGCGCCGGCATTGCTTACTTCTCGTACAAGCTCGCCAGCCTCTGGCTGCCCCGCACGCGGCGCTACTTCGATACAACCCGCAACACGCTCGCCGTCTTTTGTGCGTACCGCAGCTTGCGGCGTCGCTCGACGCGGTAGTTGTAGCAACCGAGCCCGAGTACTGACGTCTGGCCTTGTTCGTCTCACCGCCCCATCACCTCCGGTCGGTCAGCGATCATGAGTCTCGTCCTTTTGTGCGCGACCTTTGCCGTCGGCGTCAAGGTCTTGCTCTCGTTCGGCCAGGGCCTATTGAACGCGGTCGGTCAGTCCTCACCTTCCGCTACGCCGCATCACCTCCACCTCTCGCATCATCACGCACCCCCTTTTTGCAGACATCCCGAACAAAAGAGATCGATTGCTGACCCTGTCTCTTCTCTGTCGGTTTCGCGCCCTCGGTTATCACCTGCCCGCGATCAACCGGTTCGCCCCGCTCGTCCGGTCCCCAAAAACGCCTCCCTTGACGTCGACATCACCTCCACCTCTTTCTCCGCCATCGCCGCTACCGCCGCCGCCGCTGCCTCTCGCTCGCGTGTCGTCAAAATGCGCCGCAGAGCCCAAGCGGCCCGTCCTTCCGGCCTTTGCTAGCGGCTCGCTCGCGCCCTCGTTTGCAGGCGGCGGCGAGAAGAAGGGGCAACCGGCGCCTGCACGCTTTGTCATCGACGACTAGTCGTCGATCCGGTACACGTCGTCGACGGGCAAAGTCGGGACGTCGCGCGTAAATCCGTCCTCTGTAGAACCAGATCGCCTTGTACTTCCTGTGGCTCCGTCATCGCAATCCAAAGGATCCCCTTTTGTCTGCAGGCTCGTTGGCTGAACAAACTGCAATCAGCCCGCTTGCGTGTCGGCCGCCGCGGCTGGCAAGGTTCTCTCGAGTTCCGCACAGGAGCAAGAACCCAAAGCTCTTGTCGATGTTCTGAACCCAGAAGGACGTCCTCCTTGCACTCTGCAAGGATCCAACGCCGATCTCGCCGTCGACGACGTCGGCGCTCCTTGATCCTACCTACTTTGCTCCGTCTTTTTACACCCGCTGTTCGGTGGCAGTAGGTAGAGGTGCAGGTCGGTTCCGGGGCCAGGCGGCTGTCTGAGCGATCAAGGGGAACAAGGGCCAGCGACAGAGAGGCCGATCCCCCTTCCCACGGCTGAAGGCTCTGCGGAGGCCGAGCGCAGAGCTGCCGTTCGGCCATCCTTTTGTTCTATCTGCCCGCCGCCGCGCAGCAGGCTGCAGATCGCCGCGGCCTCGCCGGGCGAGGCGACCGCGCCAGCACCACCCTGCAGCGACCTGCATCGTCCCGCCGTACCCTTGCTCGGAGGCCCACCGACCTCCTCTCTCCCGACACCGCCGCCCTGACGAGTGACGACGACGGGACCAGACCGACACCCACGACGGCTTGTCCTCCCGCCGCAGTGCCCGCAGCCGCCACCACTCCCGTAGAGAAGAGCTCCCGCCGCCCGACTGCTCCCCCCCCCCTTCGGTCTGTCGCCTATCCCCACGGCCGCCGCCGGGCTCTCTTCAGACGACGGGCCCGTCAGCATGTCGCCGCCCTCCTCTTCGGCCGCTGCTTCATCAGCGCCAGCGGCTCTACCCCTCGCCGCAACTTCCTCGCCAGCGACCCTGCCCCTACCGCTTGGCTTCCAGCACTCGTCGCCCTCGACCATCCGCCGCCAAGCACCGCCCTCGCTCGCCCTCGCCCCGCCCGCCGCCGCACCGGCGCAAGATCTCTTTGGCGGCCGACCGCCCCTCGCCCGACCGCTCTCGGCCAGGCTCGCGAGCGAGGACGACCATCCGGCGCTCCTCGTCGTCGGAAGCCCGTCGACGCCGACCTTTCGCCCAGGCTCGAGCCGCCGACCTTCGGACGGCATGCCGACGACGACGCGCCAGCTCTACGCGTCAGCCGTACCGGGCAAGCAGCCGACCTCGCCGCCTGCCTCGTCAGCCTCGCCCGCCATCCCGAGGGCGTTTGTCCGGCAGAAGCTCCGCCAGCTCGCCGGCGCCTTCTACCAACGGACCGACAATGCAGACGTGACGATCCGTGCGGCCCCTCTCCCTCGTCGCCCTCTGGCCGCGCGCAGTGTGTGTCCCTCAGTCGTCAGAGACTGACGCAGACGACGAGCCCATCTCGCAGTCCTTCGCCTTCCTTCGACATCCGGCCCGCAGCCTTTGACACCGCCGCTTACAGCGCCGCTGAACCAGCAGCGCAGGTGCTCGGCGCCGAATACGAACGAGATGTGAGGCCAGACGCCACTACGACTATCTTCCCGAGGCCTGATTTGCTGACTTCTGTGCGGCTTCTTCGCTCGCTCTCGCCACAGCACCGTCCTGACGTACAAGCTCCACCGCGAGTACCTCTGCAGTCAGAGCTCGCTCTTCCGTCGCTTCCTCTCGTCCTCGCTCTCGCCCTCGACCCCGCCGGAAGCCTCGTCGTCGTCCTCGCGGCCTCCCTCCATGCCGGCACAGGGCCGGTCAAGAGCGCGGCTCGTGCCGAGCATGTCGAGCGATGAACATCCGTGCCTGCTGCTCGACTTGCCCGACGCCGGCGCGTTCAACCTAGTCCTCCACTGGCTGTACTGGAACGAGTTTTCCGTCGTCGAGCGCGCGCTCAACGCAAAGACGGTCGACTGGAAAGTCCTCTTCAACACAATCGAGGTCGGTTCGCTTGTTGCTGCCGCATCGTTCCGGCCTCGCTGGCCTGTGCGTTGACGCTTGAGCCTTGACCTCACCAGATCCTCGGTCTTGACAAGGAGCTCAAGATCTGCTGCAGTCGCTGGTGGCGAACGTGGGTCAAGCCGACGGCTGGCCCGTCGATCGCCGCCCTCGCAGCCGCTGCGGCCGCCGCCAACGACTCTCCCCCTTCGTCGGCCTCGTCGGGCGCGTCGACGGTGACAGGCCCGTCGGCGGGCGACCCGCCTAGGTCCTCGGGCTGGCCGATCCCGTCGAGAGGGCATCCAAATCGCTGGCTGCCAGCGTCGTCGTCGTCGTCTGCGATGTCCGAGTGCCATACGGGCGTGAGTGACGACGACGACGATGACGACGGCGGCCACGACCGTCGACATGGACAGGCTCGCCGCCCTCTGCCAAGCGCCGCTGGAACGGTCGACATCGATGACGGCGAGGGCGAGGACTTTGCGGCCTTTGCGGCGCGCGTCAAGCGTCTGCCGCCTGACGGCGTCGAACACCTCGCGTCGGGTCTTGTCGCGGCGCTCGGCCCAGCCGCCAACTGAGGCCTCTGCTCATCCACCGTTTCTAACCGGACATTCCTCCCTTCGTATCGCCGTCTCCTCTCCGAATAGACCGCCCGTCTCCCCAGTGTCTTGTAGCCCTCTGCTCCGTTTCCTTATGCCGCCTTGCGTCCCGTCTGTACGTTACCATAGCCTCTTATTCTGTGCCCTGCGACTATCCTTGAGTCAGATGCGGGCCGCCTTCGTCAAGAGCCCATCGATCATTCTGCGATGACGAGGTAGCTCGAGACGCTGTCGGGCGTCAGGATGCCGACGTCCGAGATGACGAGGCCGATCGCGTCTCGGGGCGTGTAGTCGTACCGCGGGTTGAGCGCGAGCATCTCGGCCGTCATGCCCGTCGGCTGCTGGCCGGCCCCGCCGCTGCTGCCCGGCCGCTGGCTGCCCGACTCGCTCCCGACGTCGCTGTCGAGCCGGGTCGGCTTTGGCCTCGGCGAGGCGAGCGGCGAGGGTAGGATCGTGAAGGACGAGAGCGGGAGCGTCGGCTTGCTCGTCGAGGCCGACGCGGCCGGGGTGGCCGAGGTTGTCGCCGACGGCAGCGGCGGCAGGTCGGCCTGCGAGAGCGGGAAGAGCCGGAGGAACTTGTAGGATTCGGCGAGGGCGTAGAAGGGCTTGCCGAGCGCCTTAGCGAGGACGGCCATTTGGTAGGTGCCGACCTGCAGGTTCATCGGAGAGGCATTGCGAGAGAAACGGTCAGCAAGTGCGGCGGACGAGGATGACTGCGAGGGGAGAGGGACGCACGCCAGCGACCAGGCCGCCCGACTCGACGACGGCTTCGCTGCCGACAATGACGAGGTCAACGCGGTCCATGATGTAGCCGACGGCCGAGTCGAGGACGATCGAGCACGGGATGCCGAGTGAGGTCAGCGCGGCGTGCGTCTTGAGGCTAGAGTGGCAAAGGCGGCGGGTCAGTTAACTCAATGACTCTCTCCTCTCTGAGCAGATCGATGGAGGCAATCATACCCTCCGCATCCGGGCTGCAGGAAGCACAACGTAGCCGAGTGTCAGCGGGAGTTGCTGCGACGGCTTGACTAAGCCCGATCATCCAGTGGGGACGCACCCGACCCTCCGTCACGTAGACGTTGACGCGCTTGTTCTGGTCGTGCGCCTTTTTGAGCGCCATCAGTACGACGCGCGAGAAGGAGTGCGTGAGGATCTGTATGGGCAGCGGCAGTGCGGCTCAAGCTGGGTTCAGCAAGGAGCGGCAGACGCGAGAGGCAGGCCGTCCGGTCGGACGAGGAGCGGCGCACCGTGCAGTCGTCGCGGAGGAAGCCCTGGACGTTGGTCGCAATCTTCTCCCGGCACTCGGCCGCTCCGTTGGCGGCGAACCTGGGGCGTTCCAAGGTGTGAGTGACCCGTCAGTCGTGCAGCTTCGAACGTACTCGCCACGTCCTGGGCGGCGGTCTGTCGACTGACTTCCTGCCCTCCTCGACGATGCCCTCCCGGATCTCATCGAGCGTCGTCCGCCGACCGGCGTTGCCTACTGAGTCGCGCACCCAGCGCTCAAACAGCCTGATGCCGGCCTGAGCGCCGTAAGTCACGAGGTGCGACGAGTAGAGCACCTTCGAGTTGTGCTGGAGGGCGAGCAGGAGGTGCGAGGTCGTCGACGCTGGAGGCGAGTATTTGACGGTCAGCCTGGACGCTTGAGGTCGACCACGGCACTGGCGACGCACCTGATTGGAGAGCCATGGCCTCAGACAGGGCCAGGACGGCCGCGAGCGGTGGCGGGTACTGCTCGAGGCAAGCCACGCGAGCGAGAGGTCAGGCAAGCTCCGTGGCAGCGCGAAGGACGAAGGGGGTGCTCAGCCCCTGAAGCAGGCGCGCACCTCGAGCGCCAGCGCCTTGGCGTACTGCTGGAGCACGAGCTGATCCGGATCGGTCTGGATGGTCGGGCTGGCCATCTTTGCGAACAGAGAGGCGCGAAGGTCGATGAGGGACGAGAAGGCTGTCGGCAGGGGCTCTCCGTCAAGGCCGCCTCGTCTCTCTCCGCCGGGCTCGCGGGGCCCGACCTCGGACGGTGACCCGCCCAGCAGACACGCCAGCCATCTCGCTCCCGGGCCTACATCAAGATCACTCCTAGAAAAGGACGCAGAAATGGCGGCCCTACCTGGACTCCTCAAGCTGCTGACCGGTCGGGCCTCGCTCCCCCTGGCCGTGGCGATGAAGGCGGCCAAGTCGCTCATGCCCGACCATGCGACTTCAGCTGCGCTCTCCAATCTGACGGCCGAGGATCTCGTCACGCTCGGCCTCGAGCCCGTCGTCGCAAAGAAGGTCGCAAAGGCGCTCGGCAAGTCAGGCCCGTCCAAAGCGCCTGCGAAGGGAAAGCGCAAGACCGGCGCGAATGGGGACGACCCGGAAGGCGAGGGTCCCGCAGCGGGTCCGTCCACCGCCGGCGCCGGGGCCGCCCGTCCGCCGCCGCCCAAGAAGCCGCGGGCCAAGAAGGCCAATCGCGACCTCTTTGAGATCGCTGGCGAGCAGGCCGAAACGTTCTCCGGCGAGAAGCCATATCCTGCCCTGGACTACGGCGTCGACTTGACGATCGGCGTGCGTACCAGCCGTCTCCCGCTCTCGCCCGCAGCGTCCGCGTCTGACCCTCTCGCCCTCCCATCTGCAGGCGCTACTGGCGCACGAGGTGCGCATCAACCGCGCGCCAGTGATGACAGCGTGGGCGCTCGTGTGCCTTCTCCGGCTCGGCTTCAACGAGCAGGAGGCGCTCTCGTTGGGTGAGTCGCGCTCTGCGTCCCCGTCCCCGCCTGAGGTCACGGCCCTGATGCCCCCACCCGCCCGCAGCCCACTCCTTCACCGACGTCAGTCCGCATCCGTTCCTCTGAGCCTGCCTCTTGTATACTGACAGCCTCTTCAATCCTCCTCCAGCTGAACGCCACTTCGAAGGCCATCTCACTGGGCATCAAGCCGCGGCCGAGCGAAAGCAAGGCGCGCGAGACGGAGCTCAGCCGGCGCGAGGGCGAGGGCTGGCAGCAGCCGCACGTCGTCCTGATGGGCCGCAAGCTGCCCGTCATGACGCTTCCTCCAGCCGAGACGGACCCGGATGACGCGAGCGAGCCCGTCCCAGTCTACCGCGCGCTATCGGGCGAGCACTCGACGTCGGTGCCCCCTTCGCTCGCGGCGCGCTACCTGCACTCGTCCCTGGCGGATTCGGTACCCTTCCTGCTGCGGGCGATGACGCTTGTCGTCGAGAGCTGGTCACCTGAGGAGCTCCAGGGCCGGACGGGCTGGGAGCTGTACCTCGCTCTGCGGCCCGAGGTCGAGGGCTGGGGCAAGAAGGGCGTCGTCCGGATCGAGAGCGTGCTCGCGCTGACGAAAGAGGCTGAGGCCGAGGGCAAAATCAAGGGCGAACTCAAGGAGGCTGTCAAATGCGAGGACGAGTACGACGACGTCCAGGTGCGTGTCTGTCCTCGCAGGCTCGTTGGCTCTCTGACGGTCGGCTGACGTCGGCTCGACTCGCGCCGCAGTTCTGGGACGCCTTTGACTTTAACGAGGCCGAGCTGCTCGACGTCAAGCCTACAGTCCCATCCACGGCCGAGAGCTGAACTTGCATCCAGTTACTGCGACACCCGACACGACGCCCTTCGTTGGCCACCGGAACCGAGTGCACATGTTGATTGCGTTCTCGCTCCTGCCAACCTCCCCGCCCATCGCGCACGTGCACCCGGGAGCGGCCTCCGGCTGACGGGCCCTTCGACTTCAAGACGCCATCTATTCAGACGCCCGCACAACATACGCAACGCCTCGCCGACCTGTGGCTCGGGGCGCCCTCGTGTCGAAATAGCCCGACGGGCGAGATGCGAGGTAGGTCACACACGGCGTAGGTCGACAGGGCCCGGGGTGGAGTCGCGAGCGGCTGTCGACTTCCGATTCAGGTCGCTCGACGGGTCAAGGACGATGGCGACACGATTCTGTATGAACCTCGTTTCGCTGAAAGAGACATGAGCCGGTCCGGTCTGACAAGTGCTCAGCTCATCCTGCTGGCCGCGATGACACGCACGCGGTCTAGCTAAGCTGCTGCGCGGACCCTTCAGCCCATGCGGCCTGCCAGCAAGCGCGAGGGCGGCGCAAAGCCCGAGCCGCCGGGCCCTCTCCTCCTCCTGCTGACCTCAACACAAGGCGACCTCTCTGAGCAAGCCTCCTCTCGCTCTCTATCCCAGTCCCTCGCCCATCCTTTTCTTCCTTCCGTCTGCGCCATGTCGACACCGAGCTCCCGCCGGTCGTCGCTGTCGGGCCGGCTCTCTGCATCGGCCGTCCGACCGAGCTCGGCCTCGCCCGTCTCGAGCTGGACGAATCCGCCCCTGCGCAACATCCCTCCTAGAGTGACATCTCCGGCCTCCCACCCGGCCTCGCCCGGTGCGAGCGGCGACCAGTCGGCCCTCACGCTCGACCGGCAGGCCGTCGACGCCGGCAAGGTCTCGGCCAGCAACCTATCGGCCTCGCTCGGCAAGGTCGCCCAGCAGCAGCAGCAAGCGGCCGCTGATGGCGCCTCGTCCTCGAGCCAGCAGCCTAAGGACTACTTCAGCCCGGCGGCGGCTGGGCCGTCGACGCCGGCCTCGGCTGGCGGCACCTCGACGCCCAACAAGGACTACCCGACCGAGTTCTCGGTCGACGCCGTGCCCGACGAGGAGAAGGCCCGCATCCTCAACCGTCACCTCGTCTCGGCCTCGGAGCGCCGGGGGAGCAACGCCCAGGCGGCGGGCGCGCCCGACCGCGCGAGCCTCCGCCAGGGCGGCGCCCATAACGAGAGCGGCATTTCGCTCGCCGGCAGCAACGGCGCCAGTGGCGACGATGTCGCCGGAGACGAGTTCTCGATCCCTTACGAATCTCAGGGCAGCGACGTCACGTAAGGCGGCCCTCCCTTCGCTTCGGTCGATCGCAGGCGCCTGCGCTCGTCGGCCATGACCGCCCACCCTCATTGCTGACCTCCTTCCCTCGACCTCCCACCAGACACGACCTCTACAAGTGGGCGCAGACGCACGGACCGGCGAGCCTGCGCAAGACGCGCTCGGCCTCGTTCTCGCACCCGTCCCGCAACGGCGAGGAGGCTTCGACCTCGACGTACCAGCAGATCAAGGAGCCGGGCGGCTTCCGTCGCAACTATATTCACACCCGTGCTCTAGAGAGGGGGGAAGAGAGCCCGCGTGTCCTCCGCAACGTCATCGAGTTCCTGTACTTCTACGGCCACTTTGTGCGTGTTCAGCTGCCTCGGACTCAGCTTTCGCTCCCCTACCGACGCCCATCACTGACTGTGCGCCACTTGTTCCTCCTCAGGCTGGAGAGGACCTCGAGGAGGATGACGAGGATGAGGAGGATGAGGACGACAGCCTGCTGCCCTCGGCGGTGCCGTCAACGGAGCGGACGCCGCTTCTCGCCAACAGCGGAGCCCAGCGGGGCACGCTTTCGCGCTCGATGTCGCGCCACCGCAAGGCCGGCGCATCCTCGATCCACGGTACGGCGACCGCGACTGAGGCCGTCTTTATGCTGCTCAAGGGCTTTGTCGGCACTGGCGTCCTCTTCATGGGCAAGGCCTTCTTCAACGGCGGCATCCTCTTCTCGGCCGTCGTCCTCTTGACCGTAGGCTTCATCTCGCTCTGGTCCTTTCTCCTTCTCGTCAAGACGCGTCTCATCGTCCCCGGCTCGTTCGGAGACATCGGCGGCACGCTCTACGGTCCCTGGATGCGGACGACGATCCTCGCCTCGATCGCTTTGTCGCAGATTGGCTTTGTCGCCGCGTGAGTTGAGCCTGCCGTCAGCCGACGCCGTTCGCGTGCTGACCTCGATACTTTGCCGCTCCAGCTACACGATTTTTGTCGCCGAGAATCTCGAGGCCTTCATCTCGTCGGTGACCAATGGAAAGACGAGCGTCGACATCAAGTGGCTCATTCTCGCCCAGATGGTTGTCTTCCTGCCGCTCAGCCTCGTCCGCAACCTCGCCAAGCTCAGTGGAACGGCGCTTGTTGCCGACGCCTTCATCCTGATCGGCCGTACGTGTCCTTCCTCTCTCAGGGACTCCCGAGCTTCGACGCTGACGTCGCAGCTGTCGCGTCTCCTGCAGTCGTCTACATCGCGAGCAATGAAACCTCGGTCCTCGTCGAGCGCGGCATCGCCGACGTCGCCCTTTTCAACTCGTCGTCCTGGTCGCTCCTTGTCGGGTGCGTCCAATCCCGCTCGGCCTGCGACGTCCGAGCTGACCGCCCCGGACCCCTTAGCAGAACGGCCGTCTTTGCGTTCGAGGGCATCGGTCTCATCATTCCCATCACCGAGTCGATGAAGGTCGGTCAGATCGACGCATGGAAGACGAGCGAGCCCGGCAACTGACCTGTTCTCTACTGGCCTTGTCGATCAGGAGCCCGAGAAGTTTCCGCGCGTCCTGTCGGGCGTCATGATCGGCATCTCTGTCCTCTTTGCCGGCGCAGGCGTCCTCAGCTACGCCGCTTACGGCTCCAAGATCCAGACGGTCGTCATCTCAAACCTGCCGCAGGACCGCAAATTTGTCCAGGTCGTCCAGGTGAGCCGACGACCGCAAGTCTGGACCCGGACTAGGTCAAGCAACCTGACTGACGCCCACGAGGGCTACCTCTTCCTCCATCAGTTCCTCTACTCGCTCGCCATCCTGCTCTCGACGCCGCTCCAGCTGTTCCCGGCTGTCCGCATCATGGAGAACGGCCTCTTCACGCGGTCGGGCAAGTCGAACCCGCAGGTCAAGTGGCAGAAGAACATCTTCCGCGCCATCACCGTCTCGGCCTGCATGGTCCTCGCCTGGGTCGGCTCCAATGACCTCGACAAGTTTGTCTCGATCATCGGCAGCGCCTGTTGCATCCCGCTCTGCGTATGTCCCGTCCTTTGCGAATCGGAGCACACTTTGACCTCATCGTTCGGTCGGCTGACCCGACGGCGCACGCCTGCTCACACAGTTCGTCTACCCACCGCTGCTCCACCTGCGTGCCGGCAACCCAACCAAGTGGGCGCGCATCGGCGACATCACCCTTGTCGTCTTCGGTGTCATCGTCTGCGCCTTCACGACGACGACGACCATCCAGGGTATGCTTGCCTCTTCGTAGACGTCGCGCTTCTCGACCCGCTCAAGCGCTAGACGATGGACATGGCAGCCGTATCTCATCGGGCAGTATCTGTGGAGCCTCTTTTTCATCGGGCGCTCAGCCGGTTCGAGAGCTCGAATGGAAGCGCGTCCCAATCATGCGCCGCATATGATCTGCTTCTCTCGCCCGATACCATCACTCGTCAAACCAGGCGTCTTGCCACTGCTGTCCCAGGCCGTCCTCGACGACTAAACCCACATCGCGGAGCGTGCGCACCATCGTCCGCAGGGTGGGCATGCTCGCCCGTCGCCCAAAGTCGACACGACCATAGTCGCGATCGAGAGTGATGTAGTGGAGGGAGGGTAGCAAGTCGCGGTTGCGGGCCGCAACGACGGCGAGGGCAAGCCGGTGAAGCTCGTGCCCCTGTCCGACATCGTTCTGGACGCCGTTGGCACCGTTCGAAAAGTCGTCTTCTCCCTCGGAAGCTGCCACCTTCAACTTGAAGAGCGAACGATGCCCGACGACAAGACCATCGAGGAGGCTGTCGAGGTTAAAGCCGCTCGTGACAGTCAGGCTCCGGAGATTCTGTAGGACGGCGAGCGGCCCGATCTGACTCATGTCGAGCTCGTCGACAGCGAGCGTGAGCTCTTCCAGGGCGGTGAACTTTCGCAAGACGTCCTCTAGGTCCGGGAGAGCCTCCTCGAGAATGCCCTCGATATAGAGCCTGGAGAGGCTCGATGGAATTTGTTTGAAGAGGCTGAGGTCGACCCAGTCGAGTGGTCGGAATGTACCGTTCTCAGGGACAGGGACAAACTGAGCCGGCCTCACCGCCAATGCCGACAGGCGAGAGAGGTCGAAAATGTCGGCGAGCGTCGCCTCAGGAAAGAACTCGGGGTCGAGCGCCGAGATCTGCAGGGAGGTCAGGCGCTGTCGGCGGATCGGCAGCTGGGGCTCCTTGTCGGATTCGATCCACCAGGCGAAGCCCTCGAGCTGTTTTACATTGGGCAGGAGGTCGATGTGTCGGAGGTACGTCTCGGTGTCGGTGGCCGACCAGCAGCTGAGCTTGATCGAGTGAACGAGCGTGCCCAGGGACGGGTAGCGGCGGAGAGTGTTGAAGAAGAAGTCGATGTCGCAGTCCGAGACACGTCCGAACAGCAAAGACTGCGCCTCGCACTGTCGAGCGGGGTCGACAAAAAGGTTGGTCGCCCATCAGCGGCTGCGCGGAGTCGCTCAAGAAGCCCGCTCCGTACCTTCCAGGCCCGGGATACCTGGCACGCAACGAGTAGCGACTTCGTGGCGGTTGACGAAAGACAGCCGGGAAACGACAAGACTTGACCGGCGTTCTTTGTCAGTTTCCTGCGGAGGCCGGGCGAGTCGCGGTTGCCGCTGCCAACGTCGTCTAGGTCCGCTAGCATCCGGATAATGACATACTGGAGCTCTGGCGGGACGTTCGGCAACCTGAACAGTCGTCTCAGTCATCGCACGTTGCTGAGAGAAGTCGTCTGTCAGATCGGCACTCACATCGCTCGGCGTCGACGATCAAGGAGGCAGGCTTGAGGACAAGGGCGACTGCGGTCCAGGGTGCACGAGCTTTAGATGGACGAGCCAGACGGCGAGCGCAGAGGATGAGCATCTCGGGCATGCGCGGCCTTGCAAACAGCAGCGAGAATCGAGCGCACCTGCTGCGGGAAGGGCCCACTCGTGTTGTAAGGACCGGTCCGACAGGCGGCAGGATCTAAAGCTGTCGAGCTGGGACGTTCGCAGAGGGGATTGAGCTGGAGCTGGAGAGCAGGCGGCGGTCAGCCTCCAGGGCTGTCAGCTCCAGCCTCCAGTCGATCTCTGGGCAGTCTAGCCATACGCACGAGCTTTTGGTCTAGCTGCAGAAGGATCGACGCTTGCGCTGAATGGCAGACGTTCGAGGTCGTCGTGGAGAAAACGACCGCCGGCCGATCCAGGTCGAGCTGTCAAGAGGCCCTCCGAGCGCGGCAACTGCGCATCGCCCCGACGCCGACGACTTCAATGTGCATCGCTCGCTCATTCGACTGCTTTGCGCGCTCGTCGACCAGATGTCATGCTAACAAGCCGCAGCAAAGAGGCAGGGTGGAAGAAGAGGGCGCAAGCGATGGTCGCAGCTCAGTAAGTCTGCGGTGTCGGCTGGGAAGCCTGGCCGGTCTTGAGCGCGGTGCCCTCGGCGATCTTGGCGTCGTTCTGCGGGCAAGGTGAACTCGTCAGCAAGAGGCGGAAAGGCATGGATAGATGCTAGAGACGCACGTGGGTGACCTTGCCAATGACAACCTCGATCGTCCCCTTTGCCTTCTCGACGAAGGTAGGCTTGTAGCCGCTCGGCCCGGCGTGCTTGTCTGAGGCAGCCGAGACGGGCGCATGTTTCGCTTTGTCGGCCTGGAGATCGGAAGCGAGAGCGATGAGGGTCAGAGGTTTGCGCGCTGACAAGCCGTCGGATGCACAAGACCGACCTTGAGGGCCGCCCGCTCCGTCTCGGTCATCTTGATCCGGTCGCTCGGGTGAGAGCGACCCACGTGAGCGCCCTCGCCGGTCGTTGGGTCGAGCGCCGCCTTGGTGTCGGACTCGGTGACGTCCTCGTGCTTGTGGTGAATCGAGGTCTCGGCCGATGCGCGCGAGAGCAAATTGTGGTCCTGGCCCTCCTTGGCCTTGGCTGTCGCTGCGTCGTAAAGCGGGTTGATTTTGGGCATCTGGCCGTCAGAGCGTCCCTCGACGGCAGAAGCATCGTGACAGGGAGCCATCTGCGTTCCGCTGCAAGTGTTGCTGTCGTGCGCATGTTGCCGAGAGTCGAGGTGGCCGGTCGGGCTGCTGGTCGGCGGTAGCGTGGAGCCTAAGGGCCACCGTGAAAGTGGTTAGCCAGGAGTCCCGGGGCAACGACAGACGCTGGACAGAGCCGCAGGCCGTACCGATACCAGCCATCGAGTCGAGAGGTCTGGAAAGGCTGGCGCCAGGGTGCCCAAGGTTGGTCGAGACGGCCGTGTGGCTTGCCGACGTGTCGTGAACGTGACCGATGGAAGCGTCCGTCGAGCTGGTCACTTGCGCAGGGTCGGAGGACGTAGGGCTGCCAGAGCCCGGGCCAGGTCCAAAGTCGGGTTCGTTCTGGGTCGACGAGATGTGGTCGGTGCCGTGCGGGCCGGCGAGATGCGGGCCGACAGCATGGGCCGACTGCGAGGCGGACGGCTGACGGGAGCCTGAAGGAACGTACAGGGCAAAAAGCAGGCCAAGGTGAGCAATAATCTGCAAAGGGGCACCTCAGCTCGACGCACTGATGTCATTCGCAGAGTCTATGCTGTCGTCGACGCTCCTAGCAGTATCGGTCGGGCTGCGTGCAGTCGGTGCGGCAGGATCGGCTGAGCGGCCGAGCAACAGGGAAGGAAGGTCAGCTGGATGACCGCTCCAGACAAACGAGGATGGGATGTTGACCTGGAGCCGGCTCGGCAGCCTTACTGCTGGAGGACCAGAAGTTGAACATGGAGGTAGGGAAGGGCGATGAGAAGGAAGCGAGACTGCGGCAAGGGCTGGCCAGGGTGGTGATGGAAGAAGAAACTGAGGGTTCGAGCAAGCCTCGCCCGCTTTTGAGCGCACCGGTGGGCCCACAAGGTCACAGCGAGCGTCATGGAGGCTGGATCTGGCTCGTCAGGGGTGTTCAGAGCCGGCCGAGCGAGAGGGGTCGCTGCCGATGACGAAATCGGCGTGTCGGAGGCGCAGACAAAGGGGCCCGCCAGACAGGGGTGCCAAACCCCGGTGACCGGGACCTTGTCCGCTGCAAGGTCATCGCCAAGCGATGAGGAAGGGATAGGAGGAGCGGCGAGCGTCCTTGACGTGGGCGGTGAGAGGTCAGGGTCGGCGCGAGAGGCACAGCGGGTGCCGGGGGAGCGACGAGCAGGTTGGAGTTGCATGGCCGCTCGATACGGTTGGCGCCCGAGCGAAGAGCAGCCTACGTTGGCCAGGCACGGCTCGGAAGCAGCAGGAAGGGACGCGAGCTCCCCCGTGATGTGAGCCTACTGCACCTAGTCGTCGCGGGCGAACAGAAGGCCGTTGTGGCTGGTCAAGAGCTGGCTGGCGCGTGTTGAAGGACCGGCGGCGAGCGACTCGTCGACGTGCCTCGTGCGGCCGGGCTGGCCGAGACCTCTGGTAGGCGTCTCCTGTCTCTGCCGTACAATACTGGCCAGGCCATTGAGCTCCTTGTCCTCTGCACTTTTGAATCAGCAGCTGCTGATCGGCCGACCTGGGGGAGAGGAGATCGTGGGCAGCGTGCCGGGCTAGGGCATGGGCAACATCCCTCGGCGGAAAGGGGTTCGAGCGCTTCCGGCTGGCTGCGATGCGGCGGCCGTCCCCCCGGACGACGACGACGACGACGAGCTGCCTCCCTTCCCCCCCGGCATTCATTTCTTCCTCTCATCTCATATCTCTGCCCAAAGCTTTCCCCAGACGCTGCGGATGACCAGTCTCCTGAGCGAGCGCCAAAAAGACGAGCTGTGAGTCGTCCGACCCGGGCCTTCGCTGCGGCTTCGACCGCGCCTCGAGCGAGCTCGCTGAGAGCTGACCTCCCTCGGCCTCCTCAACCCCTCCCCCCGGCGGCAGCAACCGCTCCATTCTCGACTACCTGCATGCAGCTGGCTTGCATGCCTCGTTCGATGCGCTCCGGTCCGAGACCTCGCAGGCCGAGTACGAGTTTGACCCCAAGGGCAAATCGGCCGGCTTGCTCGAGAAGAAGTGGTCGTCGGTGATCCGGCTCCAGAAGAAGATCATGGACCTCGAAGCACGGAATGCCGCCTTGCTCGAGGAGCTCAACTCGGCGCCGTCGACCTCTCGCAAGAGCGCGAGCCTGGTCGACTGGGTCCCGCGCGGGTCGGCCCGGTCGACGCTGACGGGCCACCGGAGCCCAGTCACCCAGGTCGCCTTCCATCCGGTCTTCAGCGTGCTCGCGACGGCGAGCGAGGACGCGAGCGTCAAGGTCTGGGACTGGGAGGGGGGCGAGCTTGAGCGGACGGTCAAGGGCCACACCAAGGCCGTCCAGGACGTCGATTTCGATCCCAAGGGCAACCTGATGGGTGCGTCCAGGTCGTCGGCGGCGGCGCGCATAACACGCAGCCCCTTCAGGGCCGAGACGCTGCGCAAGGCTGACCGAGATCTCTCACCCCCGCTCGCAGCGACGTGCTCGTCCGACCTGACGGTCAAGCTCTGGGACACGAGCAACGAGTACAAAAATACCAAGACGCTCTACGGCCACGATCACTCGGTGTCGGCCGTCCGCTTCCTCCCCTCGGGCGACTTCCTCGTCAGCGCCAGCCGCGACAGGACGATCAAGGTCTGGGAGGTCGCAACCGGGTGAGCCACCGACGCTCCCTTTGGGCGCTCTTGTGACTGCAAGCTGACCGGCCGACCGCCTGGCTCAGCTACTGTACCAAGACGCTTCACGGCCACACCGAATGGGTCCGGGGCGTCGTCGCGTCGTCCGACTCGCGCCTGCTCGTCAGCTGCTCGAATGACCAGGTATGCCGACAATCAGCCCACCTGCAATGTGGGCAGTGTGCTGACCTCTGTACGCCCTCTGCAGACCGCACGAGTATGGGATGTGGCCTCTGGCGAGACCAAGTCGGAGCTCCGTGGGCACGAGCACGTCGTCGAGGCCGCCGTCTTTGCACCCCTGGCAGCCTACCCGGCACTGCTCGAACTGAGCGGCGTCAAGGTGCGGCCTGCTCATCCTCTCGCAGCCCGTCTCGCAATGCCCGCTCACTGAGCCTCCCTTCCATCACCGAACCGCAGCCGAGTCCGAAAGACGAGCGCAACAAAGCGCCCGGACAGTTTGTCGCCACCGGCTCGCGCGACAAGACCATCCGGCTATGGGACACGACGACCGGCCAGTGCATTCGGATACTTGTGCGTCCGCCCTCATGCCCATCTTGACGAGAGTGCAGCTGACTCGGCCTTGGCACTCATAGACTGGCCATGACAACTGGCTGCGGGCACTCGTCTTCCATCCGAACGGCAAGTTCCTCCTCTCTGCGTCGGACGACAAAACGGTTCGCGTCTGGGATCTCGCGACCGGACGGTGTAGCAAGACGGTCGACGCCCACGGACACTTTGTCACCTGCATGGCCTGGGGCCGGGCGCTCGTCTCGAGCAGCGGCGGCGGCGAGAACGGCGTCAACGGCAGAACTGGCGAGGCTAAGGCCGAGCGGCGGATCAACGTCCTAGCAACCGGCAGCGTCGATCAGACGATCAAGGTGCGCCGACTTGGATTCCCCCATTCAGATCGCCTGCTTCGGAACTTGACCTGGCCTCTTCGGATGCCCCGGCAGATCTGGACGCCATAGCATGGACGCGCACTTCCGTTGCAAGCCAGCTGGACGGGCTGCCAGACGAGGCGGTCATAGGTCTCAGCCTGCAGGTGCGCTCAAGCCTTCGACGGCTGGCGAGGGTTCTCATGCCGACGCCTCCCTCCGCCTTCCCTTTCATCAAGGACCCGTACGACTCGCCCAGATCAAGCGGACCTAGCTCCGCCTTCCAGTCTTCCGCCCTGCTAGCCAACTTTCAGCCCGAAGCAAGGTCAGATCCTCCCCGGCTCCGGTCGCCAGCTCTGATCGGGGTCGTCCGTCGGTTCGTCGGGCGCAGCAGCTGGCCAACCTGCGAAGCCGGCCGCGCCCTTCGACGCCGTCCGGCAGCCAGCTGGACCCGCCCGCCGGCCAGGAGAAGGCGCATTCGCATATCACACCCCTTTATGCATGGATATCTAAGCTGGTCGACACCTAGGAATGCCTCAGAGAGACGGGCGACTGGAGGGACCGTACTCGCGGCCGGCTCGGGCCGTCGGCGGCGGCGTCGATCGCCTGGGCCGCCGGGGCGACCGAAAGCGGCCGGTGCCTGCTGCTGTTGTGAGCCCCGACCTCGTCCTCTGCCCTGCGCTCCCCTTCCCCACACCCACCCGCCCTCCCTCCTCGACAGCACGCTCCAGCTCGCCAGTGCGCTCGGTCAGCCATCCACATCCGTGAGCAGGCACCTGCACTGCCAGCGCTCCTCAGCTCGGGCTGCGAGGCTCATCCCAGATTTGCTCCGCCCCCCTTTGCCCCGCGCCGCCTGCGCCTCTCGGCCCAGACACGTCGAAGGCCACCTGCCTACGGACAACCTAAGCCCGCAGTCCAGCCGAGCCATCCAGCGCTGGTCTGACCATCCATCGACGCCTGAGCGTCTCCGTCGCCGGAACGGACCCTCACTGGCAGGTGCGACCCGAAGCAGGGAGCGAGGCCTCCCTTCAAGCTGCCGCCCGGCATGAGCTCGAGCTCCGGCCCTGCGCGTACGTCCGCTCGGCCATCCTGCTGCCGCCCTTGCGGCTCGCAGAGCGTCAGGTGCCTTGCAATAGAGCTGACCTCGAGCGGACCTTCCATCGGCTCTAAACAGCTAAGCGGCGCAAGCTCTCGCCGTCGGGTGCAAGCCGAAGCTCGTCGCCAGGAGCATCACCTGACGCAGTCACCGCAGACGCGGCGGCTGGACCCTCGGCGGCCAGCATCCCACCGGCTGCCTCGCCGACTCCCCCTCCATCCCCAGCTTTCCCAGCTGCTGCTCCAGCTGCGGATGCAGCACCAGCCGAGCTCAAAGACCCGGCGGCCACGGCTACTGTTGCGGGCGTCAAGCGTGATCGCTCGCCGTCGCCGGCGCCGAGTGGCGTGTCTTCGTCCTCGTCTGGCTCGTCCTCCGACTCCTCGTCCGGATCAGACTCGGACGACTCGGACGACTCGGACTCGTCGTCTGGCTCGTCATCCGACTCTGACTCGGACAGCGACTCGGACTCGTCCCACTCGAGCTCGAGCAGCTCGGACGACGACTCGGTCGACATGGAGCCCGTCTCACTCGATGGGCCGTCACCCAACCCACCTCCCGCGGCCCTTGCAGCGCCTGCGGCGCCTGCGGCGCCTGCGGCACACGCTCCTGCTACCGCGACTGCATCACCTCAGCCTTCATTAGCAGTCTCGACGCCAGCTTCAAATTCTGCGCCTCCTTCAGCCTCGCCGGTGGCGCCGAAACTCTCGCCGGTACAGGCGGCAGCCCCTCTGGCAGCACCGGCACCGGCACCGGCTGTGGCCGCCGCTGCTTCGGCCTCGCCAGAGCTGGTCCAGGCACCGCCCTTATCACCTAAGGCGGCCGCTGTGACACTTGCAAAGGCGCCAGTGCCGGCGATCGAGGCGCCCCTGCCGCCGGTACCTGTCGAGCCGGTCCCGGTCGCAGAGTCCAAGCCCGAGACGGCAGCCGTATCAGCACCGAAACCAGCTGCCCCCGAATCCGAGATGTTGGCCTCAGTCTCAACACCACCGGCGTCAGAATTGGACCCATCAGGACCGATACCGACCTTGTCGAGCGCTGCGCTCGCCGCGCTATCCGCTCTCACTCTGCCCCTGAGCTTCCAAATGCCGGCCTCCCAGGCATCAACCCCGGCGGTCGACGCCTCGACGTCAACTTCGGCCGCCGTAGCTTCACTTCCGGTGCCTGAAGTGGCGCCTGAGCCCGTTCCAGAGGGGGCTACAACACAGGATGCATCGGCGCCAAGATCAGCTGTAGCGTCTGCGTCGGCTGCCTTACCGTCGAACGACGTTGCGCCCGCCAATAAGCCGCGCTCGCCCGTCGCTGCGCCAGCGCCAGCGCCCGCCCTTGCAACGCCTGTGGCTGTCCCTCCGGCTCCTTCGACCGAGGATGACCCCACGTCGGGAGGCTTGGACCTTTCGGCGCTCATCGCGTTCAGCGCAGCCGTTCAAGCCGGCCAGTACAAAGAGCTCTTTGAGCCTCAAACCGCAAGCGTCGCCGAGCCCGCTCAGGTCGGCGGCGCCGACTCGGGGTCGACGGCGATGGACGGCATCCAGTCAGCGCCTCCGCTACCCGCTTCCAGCAGCACGTCTGCTTTGCTTCCCGAGAGCGGCGGCGACTCGATCATCATCGACTTCGCCGAGCTCGAGGGCAAAGCGCTTGCTGGCGAGTTTGATGACTCATCTGAGGTCTTTTCGCTCGCCCCCTCAGGCGGGCCGAGCGTCTACAAGCCCCCACCGCTCTTCCCGCTCGCCGGCCCTTCAGTAGTCAAGGCTCCACCACGGCCGCCGCCGCGGAGCGCTCCGGCTCGTCCACCGGCCCCGGCCATGCGGCCGCCGACTCAAGTGCAGTCGCGTCCATCGACGCCAGTGGGCGCTCGCCCCCCTGCGCCACGCCCTCCAGCTCCTCGGCCTTCGGCCGCGCGACCGCTTGCGCCAGGCATTGCTCGACCCACCTCGTCTGCTCCTCCAGCGCGCCCACCAGGGGCAGCCGTGGCAGATGAGCAGGACCCCTTCGGTCTTAGAGCGCTCGAGGAGGCGGTCCTCGCCGGCCGCGCGGATGAATTCGAGCTGGATCCCGCCCAACTGTTCTCGCCGTCGCACGCGCGGCCGCCATCGGCCCTCGCTTCCTCCGGCAGCCGGCCGCCGACACCCATACGACCTCCGCCTCCCGTCGTCCGGCCAGCCGTCGGTCGGCCAGCGCCCAGTGCGGTCCGTCCGCCGCCTCAGCAGCGCTCGCATCCGGGGAATGTCAGCTCTCCCAGGCCCGGCACCACGCCCGTACGGCCCGGCCAGCCCCGACTTCCGCCCGCCCGTCCGCCGACGACGGGCGTCTCTCAGCCTTTGTACCCTCGGACGACAGGCCCATCCAACGCAAAGGCGGGCCCATCGTCACAAGCACCCAAGCAGCAGCGGCCTCCAGCGGCGTCGGTCGCTTCGCTGCCAAGTCCGCTCGACGCGCCATTCTCGACGGCCAGCCCGGCCATGGTCGTCCCGGCCTCGCGCTATCCGCTGAGCGAGAAGCGGCAGTACCTGTCGCTCCTGCCGGCTCAATCGCTCGTCAACATCATCCTGCGCTTGACCGACACGCACCCAATGTCGCCGGCCTTCCCGCCAAACATCAAGGACGTCATTCTCGATCTCGAGGTCGAGGCGCTAAAGCCGCGCAATCGCAGCGCGAGTCCGTCACCGCTGGCAACGACACCGATGCTGCAGCGGACGTCGAGCACGCCCGGCACGGGCTCGGTCGTCAGTCGCAGACCGGGCCCAATGGTTGGGCCGTCCAACGGTGTCGGCCGCACATCGATCGGCGGCTCGACCGTCAGGCCACCGCCGCCATCAAGACCAACGACACCGGCGCAGACGCGGCCTCTGAGCTCGGCATCCTCGGCGGGTCCTCTCATGCCGTCTCAATCGCAGCCGATGACGAACGGCATCGCAGGTTCTCGTCCGCCTCTGTCGGGACCCATAAAGTCCGCCATAACGCCCGTACGTCTCGTTCGATCGACTCGCAAGGTGTTCCTTCCCTTGATTGATCCAGGAGTTCCACCGTTTCCTTCAGGCGCAACCAATGCCACCCTTGTCGGCGGCGGCAGGCGGCACAACGCCGGCGCCGGCAGCGGCTGCTACTCTGACGGTCGCGGAATCGTCCTCAGATCCGTCTCAAGAGGGCATGGCCGAGTTCGCCGCCGCGCTCCGAACGCTCGTTGACTCTGGCCTCATGCCCCCGGACGCCGCCACCTCCCCGGCGGCGCCGCCTCCGCTGGATGGACTGGCGCCCGCGTCCTTCCCGTCCCCGGCCTTCCCCACCTCGCCGGCTCTGTCCTTCCGAACGTCGCCGTCGGCCTTTTCGACTCACGCCACGCCCTCGCCCGCACCACCGTCGCCGGTCCTGCCGCCGTCCGGCACCGATTTTACGCTGGCGCCCCTTTCGCCCGCGACCGTCAACGCCAACGCCCAGGCCGGGCTGGCCGCGCTGCTCGCACAACTCACGCCCACCACTTGACGACCGACCTCATACGCATGCACCATTAGATCTGCTTTGCGCGCAGAGTGTGGGAAAGACGGGCATGCAGAGATCAGAGAGACGGGGGGAAGCAAATGTAGGTGGGAAGGAGGTGAGCAGGCGGGCGGGAGGGGTGGTACAAGGGCGTGAGGCGGACAAGTACAGCGCGCGCGCGTGTGGAGGAGCGGCGCCAGAAGGGCGAGTCGAAGACAAATCAGTCGTACTCCTTGATGAGGGCGATGAGGTTCTTGGCCTCGAGCTTGAAGTCGGGCTCGCCGGCCCGGCGGATCGAGAAGCGCGCCCGCGCCTGGTCCTGGAGGGCAGCATTGAGCACGTCGCAACTGGGAGGTCAGTCTCAGATCAGATAGACGAGGAGGGGGTAAGGCGGGAGAAACGCACGCCGAACGTGTCCATCTTGCCCTGGCAGTTAAAGTTCATGACCTTGCCGACAGCCTTGCCGACCTCGCGCTCGAACTTGGGCTCATCCGTCTCCTGCAGGCCGGCCCGAACGCGGTTAGAACACACACCCACTAACGAGCCACGACCGGGCGATGGACAGAGGGCTCAGGGACGGACCTTGAGCGCGAGGAGCTCGTTGGCGTTCATGCCGATCAGCGATTCGCCAATCTCGTTGAAGCCGGTCAGCCACATTTGGCCCGTGTAGTCGCCGACCGAAAGCGACATGATGTAGCTGCAATGTGTGCGAAAGGCGTGACCGGTTCGTCAGCCCACAACGCTCGGAATGATGAGGAGCGGCCAGGAGACGCACCGGTGATTCGGGGCCGGGTAGGTCCGGTCGCACTTCTCACACCGCCAGCCGTCGCCGGTGTCGGTCACCTTCTTCTGGCAGCCTTCGCCCGGGCAGGCCGGATAGCTAATGTTGTCCTTCTTGACAAAGAGGACGGTCGCCCGGATCGAGACGTAGTCGGGCTTGTCGTTCATGCCAATGTTCTCGTCCTTGATCTCGAGGATCGTCTTGAAGGCGTCGGTTCGGCCGGTGCCGGCAGCGGCACCGGCCGCGCCGCCGTCGCGCGAGTGCGACTTGAACGACGTGCTCGATGCGGCCGAGTCGAACCAGCCGCGGAGCCCGTGGGCCTCGGGGATGTCGGGCGAGACCGACATTGTGCTCGAGCTGAACATCGACAGCGTCCGGCCGCCAAAGTCGCCGACCTTGACGCCCTTGAAAGCGATGACGGGCTGGTCGGCGATCGAGTAGTTTTCGGCCTGCTTGCCCCATAGTGTCAGGCGGACCTGGAACTCTGACCGGTCGACGAGCGTAATGTCGCGCTTCGAGATCTGCAGCACCGCGGAAGGAGGGGAAGGGGGCACCTGGCTCAGCAACTTGCAGATCAGGTGCAATCGTCACGAGACGCACCGGCTTCTGCGAGGCCTTGCCAGTGATGGAGCCGAGCTCGCCGACCTCCTTGACAACGGCAAGGACGTCTGCCGCCACGAACGTAAGCGATAGGATTAGCGCCCGCCAGACACGAGTCGAAGAACGAAAGCGAGCGGCAGTACGACGTACCGCACGTCTGGTCCTTCTCCATTTGGTCGAGCGAGGCGAGCTCGACAAAGTTGTACTTGACCTGGGGAACCGCGCCCTCGTCGTTTGACTGCGCGACGTCGACATGTCAGCGGAACGCCCGTGCAGCAGACGTAGGCGGGCCGCAGGCCGACGTACAGCCTCGATGTCGGTCTCGCGCGAGAGCGTGATCTCGTAGTCGTTGTTGACGTTTGAGAACTGCTTTTTGGCGATGTTGATGCGCGCCTTGGAGACAAAGTAGACCTGCGGCGACGGGAGGGCGGAAGGGTGTCAGCAGCTTACGATCGGTGCTGAGCTCCGACCAGACGCACCTTGCCCTCGGTCAGGAAGTCGAACCACTTGTCGACCTCCTCGTTGAAGCCCGTCGCGCGGATCTCTCCCTGTAGAGCGTGCACCGGTGCAAAGGAAAACCATCGGGTCAGTCGAACGTCCATGGAACGAGGTGGCGGCGTCGCGTCTCGGAGGGCGCGCGGGCAGGGGAGCGAGGCGTACCGTCTCGTCCATGAACGTGCACGAGAAGAGCTTGCCCTCGCCACGGGCGTTGGACCAGTGCTTGATGTCAGACTTCTGCGTGACGCGGGCCTTGATCGTCCACCTACGAGTGAGAGAGAGGGGGTCGTCAGCACAGGTCCGGAACCCTCGGGTCGCGTCGCTGACGAGCCCCGCGCGTCGAGCTCCGCCGACCACTCGCGCGATGAAAAGAGAGCTCGTAAGACGACGGCCGTACTTGTTCTGGTATGGGCTCAGGCCCTCGATCGGGTAGAGCGGGCCGTGGTCGTTGCCGCGGCCACCCTTGCTGCCACCGGCCTTGCTCGAGGCGGCGAAGCCACCGGTCTTGGCCGCCGGCTGGGGCTTCTGCTGCTGCTGCTGAACCGGCTCGGGCTTGACCTTGGCCGCCGCCGCCGCCGCCGCCGGGGCCGGGGCGGCACCCTCGGCCGCCGTCGCCGTGTCGACGTTCTTGGGGTCGCCAATCTTGTCCTCCTGGCCGACGGGCTCGAGGCCGAGGATGATGACGAGCCGGCGGTCCTGGACCATGTTGAGCGCGAAGCTCGTGAGCTTGACGAGCGTGTTCTTCTGGACGGCCTGGCTCTCGAGCAGGTGGTTGTGCTGGGTCGCGAGCATTGCCTGGATGAAATGGGCGCCGTCCGAGAGGATGAGCCGGTAGCGGTCCGTCTGCGGGCCGTTGCCCGAGACCTTCTTGACGTGGAGGACCTGGAAGACGGGCTGGAAGCCATCGGACGCGTTCGCCGCGTCGGTGCTGTGGAGCGTGAGGGCCGCGTCGGGCGTGAGCTTGTCGGCCATGCTTCGCGATTCGCGGCTTTTTGAGAGAGGCGGGAGGCGGAAGTGTGTGTGCGAGTGTCTGAGAGGAGGCCGAGCAGGCGAAAGAGGAGGCGAGAGGAAGGATAGCGACGGCGAGGTGGGGAGAGGGCGAGCTTCGGTGGTGGGCGGCAGGCGGACGAGGACGAGAGACGCGCCCGAGCTCATTTCGCCCGCCGACGCGAGGTCGCGCGCGCGCGCGCCGGCAGAGCTCAGAGATCGTCGCCAGCTAGCAGGTCCTGCGCGGGATGGACGTCAAAAAGGAGCGCATCTGATGCAGCATCTAGATGAAGGGGTGACCACAAGAGGGCCTGGGCGGAAAAGAAGGGGGTATCGGGTGTGCGTGTGCGAATGCGGAGGGTGCAGGTGGAGCAGCGAAGGGAAGCGAGAGTGGGCCCAGGAGGTTGCGGCCGGGCCGGGCGCAAGAGCACCTTGGCTCGGCCGCGTCACGTCCGACGGAGTGGCGGGGCGAGAGAAAGCGTCGACAGTGCCCCTAAGGGCTCTTCGACAGGCGGGCCTCAGCCTCGGCCTCGACGGCGAGCGCGATCTCGTCCTCTATCAGATGGCAGACCGGGAGAGAAGACAGGGGTCAGTCGCTTGATGTCTATGGCAAAGGCGCGTTGCCGACACTCACTCGGGACGACGATCCGCTGCCCATCCTCGCCAATCTTTTCGAGCTTCGACTCAGCGACGCCGGCAGACGAGATCTCGGTGACCGCCCGGACGTCCTTGCCGACGCCGGGCCCGAGAGGCGAGCGCTCGCTGACCGTCTCGAGCAGACTCGGATCCGGGGGCGAGATGGCCGACATGGGCGTGAAGATCGAGGCCGCGGCCGATGGCAGGTGGAAGGACGACACCGGCGAGGACGAGAGCGAGAGGTGCGAGAGCGGCGCCGCCGTCGACGGCGAAACGGGGAAGCCGCCGCTGTTGGCGAGCGCGCCCGAAGGCGGTATGCTCTGCGGACTTGTCGTCGTCGACCGTCGGCCACTGCTGCTGCCGCCGACAATGTCGTCGTCATCGTCGTCCGCATTGGCGTTGAACCTGCTCCATTGGGACGAGGCTGCCGTCGGCGTGAAGCTCATCTCCTCATCGCTGTCAGCGCCAGCGTCTGGGATGTGGATCCGACCGCCGCCGCCGCCGCCCGAGCTGCTGCTGCCAAAGGACGACGGTCCGATGGCGCCGTCGTCGTCTTCCGAGTCAAAGTCGCGGAACTCGGCCTGGAAGGTCGCGTCGTTCCACTCGAGTGCGGCAAGGGCCTCCGAGTTAGGTCCACCCACCTTCGAGGGCCCTGCCGAGGAGGCAAAGTCGTCGCCAAACGGATCGTCCGAGCCGCCGCCGCTGGCCGAGGGCGTCGACTGGAAGACCCCCCAGTCCTGGCGAGAGGAGCAAGCGTCAGCTTCTCTGTTCGACGAAGGACGGCAGACGATGGTGGACGGACATCGTCGTCGAACGCAGAAGATGCGCCGAAGGGATCCTGCACAGGGTGAAGCAGCGCTGGTCAGCGGCTTTGCGGCATCCTGATCGACCTCCCAAGGCGACCCACCAGGCGCGAAGTGCTCGAAGGGACGGTCGCTGTCGGCTGGAAGCTATGCCGGTCGGCCATCCACTCCGAGTCCTCCTCGTCATCGTCGTCTGATGACGACTCAAACTGGCGGTCGGTCGTCGACGAGCCAATCTGCTGGGCCATGTAGCGCGAGAACTGCAGAGAAGGACACGTCAGTCTAGGGTTAGAGAGAGCGGGTGCTTTGGCGCTCGTCCACTGCGACGCACCATCTCCGAGGCATTGCCCGTCCCGTTGGAGCCGGTGGCCTGGCCCGAGCCGCTGCCGCTCGTGTCCATCTGCTCGGTGATCTCCTCGTCGCTGTCGCTCTCGGCGTCGTCGAGTGCGCTCCCACTGCCGCCCGCCAAGGGGTTGACGACGGGCTTGCCGCCGCCCATCGAGCTGTTGTCCTTGGCCTTGGCCGCGGCATACGGGCCCGTCACGAAGGCGTCCCAGGCAGCACCGTCGTACGTCGGCGTCAGGAAGGCTTTCAGGTCGTCCGGGCAGTCGGCGAGGAACTTGAGCACGTCCTCGGCGATGAGGACGAGGTGGCCCATGTAACCGAGTCGGAGTCTGGCAAGGATGCGGGCGAATTGCATCAGTAAGCCGTTTCCAGTCAATCCGGGAGGGAGGAGGAAAGGAGACACACGGGCTCGCATCCTGCCGGCGCTGCCCCTCGAGCAAGTGATTGACGAGGCCGCACGTCTTGAAGAGGTGGACGATCAGCGCCTGGTTGAGGCCCTGCTCGAGCCGACTCGACAGGATCTGCTGGACGACGTCATAGACGCTGCTGTGGAGGAAGTTGTTGAGCGGGAACTCGAGAAAGAGGTCCTGCAGGCGGGCGAACGACGGGGGCAGAGGCAGCGATCAGGATGCTGCCGAGACGGGTCGTACAAGCTCTCGGCTAGAGACGGACCAGGAGTGCTCCCAGCAGGCCGTGGTCCATGATCTTCTGCTTGAGGACGTCGCCCGCCGACGGGACCTCGTCGTCGTCATCGCTGTCTTCACTGTCCTCGTCCTCGCCGTCGGTGCCGTTGAGCGCGCCGTTGAGGACGTCGAGCCCGGCCAGGCCGCCCATAAGCTGGCCGTCCTGGTCGTACTTTGGGCCCGTGCCGACCGGTCGGTTAAGGACGGCCATGTTGGAGCAGTGGAGGAGCTCGGCAAAGAGCTCGATGATGCGGAAGCGCTCGAGCGTGAGCGACGGCCGGCCACCCGCCTCGGAAGAGACCGGCGGCGCACTCAGCCGCTGTCGCAGCTCGCCGACCTTGTCGCTGAGGATGGCAAGCAGGTTGCCGAGGTGGACGATGCCGAGGCTCGCGTTGAGGTCCTCCATCTTCTCCTCGAGCTCGACCCGGTCCTTGGCCTCCTTGGCCTCGTCGTCGTCCATGTCGTTCTCGCCTGCGAGGAGGGCCTTCGACGCCTGCGCGGTCGAGTGCGACATGAGGCCGTTGCGGAGCGTGTGGAAGAGGTGCGGCTCCGAGTAGTCCGAGTTGTTTTTTCGGATGAGCTCGATGAAGATTGAGATGACGGCGACGAGCGACGACGACCGCGTGACGGCCGCCTCTTGCAGGAGCTCGGCCGACCGCTGAACCGGCGTCGTCTCTCCGTCGCGGGCTGGCGACGGTGCTGACTCGACGGCCGCGACCTCGCTGAAGGCCGCCTCCGAGACAGGCTCGAGCATGAAGCCGACTAGCTTGCGGACGTGCTCGTCCGAAACGAGCTCTCGGGCGAACTTGTTATTGCGCGAGCCACCGACGGCGCCGTTCTGGTCGCCCCCACCGCCGCCGTTGGCCGGGCCGACGTTGGCAAACGGCGTCGGTGCCGGGGCGGACATGATGATGATGCCCTTGAGGAGCTCGGCCGCGGCCTCGTGCGTCGCCGGCGATTGAGTCGGTGCGAGCAGGTCGGTCAGACGCGGGATCAGCTGCTCTGCAGACAGCCACTGTCGGTAGGAGGTAAGTGGAACAAGGACGTCAGTTGGCCGCTCGCCTTCCGCCGCACACGCCTTCAGTGCGAGACTCACCCCGAGGACGCCCTGCCCATCGGCATTGTCCTCGCACTGGATGATCCGGATCAGGAGGTCGACGACGGCGGGCGAGGTGATGTTTGCGAGCAGGCGTTCGACGATTGCCGGCTGCATCCGGATGAAGCCAAGCATCTGGCAGGTCACAAGCCGAGGGATGTCAGCAAAGGCAGCGAGATGGGTCGACGCCATCGGCCGAGACGCACCTCTGCCGTCTTTTTGCCGAGGAGGTGCGAGTTGATCCGATTCCATTGGCCATGGATGACCTCTCGCTCGCTGTCGACGAGGTCGAGCTCGCTCGGCTCCTCGCGCGGCCGGTCACTCGCGTCCACCTCCTCAAACTCGTCCTCGCTGCTCTCGTCGCCGGCCGTGCCCGACTTGGCGACTACCGCCGGATGCCAGCCCTCGGCCTCGGCCGGCTCTGATGCCGCCGCTGGCGTCGCCGACGGCGCGGCTGCTGGCGGCTCGTCCTCGAGGTCCATCGGCTTCTCCTCTGCCGAGTCGTCCGTCAGGTCGACGTCTGTACTCGACGAGTCGTCCGACGACATGCGGCGCTCTGCTATCGACCGGTCCCCCTGCGCGCTCTCGGCGCCGGCGGTCCCCGAGACGGGCTCGCGTGCGGCAGCGGTCCCATCCGGCGAGTCGGATGTGGTCGTCGCGTCAGCAGGTGGCGGGCCCAGGATTGCGTCCCAGAACGGCCGGAGAAAGTCGTCCGGGCTCGCGAGCGTCGTCTCGGTAATGGCCCAGGCGTCGGAGCAGAGGACCTCGGACGCGAGCTGCCGGAACCTGGCGGCGGCGGCGGCGGAGGGCCGGCAAGGACCGATTGACGGTATCAGTCCCCCAACAACTCGAGGACACGGCCAGGGGCTCAAGCGAGGTCGACGCACCTCTGTCGACGCTGACGCTCGGCCTCCGTGTCGTCGGCAGGAAGCCGAGGCTCGAGGCCTTTGGTGACCCAGCCAAAGAGGCCGCGGACCATGTCGTGCCGGCCGAGGACCTCCATCAGCTTGGCGTTCTGCGTCTTGCATTCTGTGAGGAGGTCGCCGTCGTCGAGCAGGTCCTCGAGCAGCGGCGGCGGATCCCGTGAGAGGAGGGCCTCGAAGTTGGACCCGCTCGGATTGACGAACCGCCAGAACATTGGGGCGGCGGGCGAGGGCGGCGGAGGGCGGGGCGAAGGGGGAGGGGGTGTCGCACGAGGGGCCGGCCGGGACCCGAAAAAGGCCGCGAGCGCAAGAGACGGAGGGAGACTGGGACGGGAGGAAGGACGGGAAGGCGACCGGGACCGACGAAGCTGCACACGACACCAAAGAGAAGAGACGGGAAGCGAGAGGAGAAACGGCAGGGCCGACTGGGTCGGACAGAGGCACAGCAGCGGGCTGAGGGCAGGCCAGGCACAGGCCAACCTCGCCCGCGCGGACGACCGGCCGCGCCTGGCAGCAGCGTATGTCCCGCGCTGCCGAAGGGGCCGACGACTCTCCTCTTCCGGCCGACGCCATCGACCTTCCTTCTCTTCAAGACCCGCCTCTCGTTCTCTCGATCCCTTTGCCGCCTTAGTTCTCCGCCGGCCGATCAAGCACACCTTTCTTCTCGTCGCTCCTTCTCCCAGAAAACAGCCCGCCCTCCAGCATGCACCGCGCCTCGGCCGGCGGCCTCGCCCGACTCTCCGCGTCCTCAGCCCTCGGCGCTCGGGGCGCCTACCGGCCTCTCGCTTCGTCGTCGTCAGCTCGTGAGTGGAGACGGCGGCATGCTCGCGTCCTGCTGTGATCCATCTGTCATCGTCTGAGCCTGACTCTTACTTTGGCCGACCGCACTCAGTCCCCCCGAGGTCCTTCTCGTCAATCCCGCTGCAGCCGCTGCGGGCGGCCGCGACCTCCACCGCGTTGTCGGCGTCGTCGTCAGCACTCCGTCGGCCGACGGCCTCGCCGCTGTTTGCTTCCCGGTCTCGGATTCCCTGGGCGACGACGGCAAGCGGGACGCCTCTGATCCGAGCGACGAGTCCGTACCTGCTGCTGTCGCGGTCGTTTGCGACGCCCGCGCCCGGGGGCGACCCGGCCAAGGAGGCGGCCGAGCTCAAGAAGGCGCTCTCGTCCGACTCGGCCGCCAGCCTGGCGCCCAAGGAGGCCATCGACAAGACGGTCAAGGACGTCGTCGCCAAGGAGGCCGAGAAGGATGACGGCAAGAAGCTGACGCTCTGGGAGAAGGTCAAGAAGGAGGCCCGGCACTACTGGCACGGCACCAAGCTGCTCGGCAAGGAGATTCGCATCAGCGCAAAGCTCCAGCGCAAGGTCCTCAACGGCGGGACGCTCACGCGCCGCGAGCAGCGTCAGGTACGTCCGGGAGTCTCGTGGCAGATGGCCCGGGTGTCCCGCCTTCTTGTGCTGACTGTCTCTGACCTCGTCGGTGCACGCCTCTCGCAGCTCAAGCGCACGACGACCGACCTGCTGCGGCTCATCCCCTTCTCGGTCTTTGTCATCATCCCCGGACTCGAGCTCGTCCTGCCCGTCTTCCTTCGCTTCTTCCCCAACATGCTGCCCTCGACCTTTGAGGACAAGTTTGCGGCCGTGCGTCGTCCTGGCTTGTGGCTTGAACCCCGTTGTTCAGGCGCTGACGAGCGCATCCCCCCTTGACCTCTTGCAGGAGGAGAAGCAGCGCAAGCTGCTGAAGGTCCGCATCGGTGTCGCCAAGTTCCTCCAGGAGACCATCTCGGAGAGCGGCCTCAAAGCCAACGAAGTCGTCAAGTCGGACGAGTTCAAGCAGTTCTTCCGCAAGGCGAGTTTCGGGTTGAGGCTGCGGGCAGCCTGTAGTGTCGTTCGCTGACCTCCTCCCCTTCCTTCGCAGGTCCGGTCGACCGGCGAGTCGCCGTCGAAGGAGGATATCATCCGCGTCGCCAAGCTCTTTGAGTCGGACGTCACGCTCGACAACCTGTCGCGCCCGCAGCTCGTCTCGATGTGCCGCTACATGAAGATCCACGCCTTTGGAACCGACAACTTCCTCCGGCACCAGATCCGGAGCCGGCTCGAGAAGATCCGGGCCGATGACAAGGTGATTCTCGGCGAGGGCGTTAAGTCGCTCTCGGTGCCCGAGCTTCAGATGGCGTGCCAGTCGCGCGGCATCCGCTTCACCGGCGTCTCGCCCTCGGCCCTCCGCAAGGAGCTCGCCAACTGGATTGAGCTCCACTACTCGAACAAGGTCTCGGGCGTCCTCCTCGTCCTCAGCCGTGCCTTCCACTTCAACGAGGAGTCGGCCGACGTCATCAAGTCGCTTGAAGTCACGCTCAGCAGCCTGCCCGACAAGCTCCTGTCGGAGGCCGAGCTCGACGTCCTCGGCGAGGATGCCACCTACCAGGAGAAGCTCGAGGTCCTCCAGCAGCAGCAGGAGCTCATCGAGGATGAGGCGGAGCAGGAGCAGGAGGAGGAGGCTGCCCGGCGCGAGAAGAAGGAGGTCGACGACCGGCTCCGGGCTGAGGAGAAGTCGCGGCGGGACGAGGAGCGCCGGATCGCCGACCAGGAGCGGACCGAGGCGATGGCTTTGCTGCCCGAGGCCGAGGTCAGTTCACCCATCGCTGCTGCTGGACTGCATTCATTCACTGACCTAATCCTCCTGGCGACCCACAGTTCAAGGAGATGGAGTCTGCGCACGAGTCGGATGACGGCACGATGACCAAGGAGCAGCTCAACGAGCTCGCCGAGGCCCTGACCGTCCTCTCGGCCAAGTCGTCGATCGTCAAAGAGCGCGAGGAGCTCAAGGCGCTCATGCAGGACAACATCAAGTCGGAGCAGGTGCGGCCTTCCGGCTTCGGTCTCCGCCGACGTCTGCTCGAGCGCTTGCTGATCCGATCCATCCTTGGCCTCTCGCCTGCAGGAGTCCAAGCTGCACCCGGAGGACCACGACAAGGTCGAGACGTCGCTGTCGAAGCGGATCCGGTCGATGATCACCAAGATCGACAAGCAGCTCGAGGCCTATGACGCCAAGGTCGGCGGCTCGCTCAAGATGATTGACGTCCACGAGGGCAAGATCTCGGTCGCCGATCTCGAGAAGGCGCTCCAGGTCATCAAGCACCGGCCCGAGCAGGAGAATGTGTCGACCATCCTCGACAAACTCGACTCGGACCACGACGGCTTTGTCGTCCTCGACGAGGTCGTCGCTCTCACCCAGGAGAACGGTCAGTCCCCCTGCGATTGCGTGTTCCACGCGCTCCCCGTCGCGTCGCTGACCGCTTTGACGCTCTGTGCAACAGGGCTCGGCATCGTCGTCGAGGACTCGGCCCTCAAGCTGCTCGACCAGGGCGCCGTCATCAAGGATGCCGGCGGCCAGACCAGCGCCGACAGCCGGGCATAGGAGGCGCGGCGCACCTGCTGTAGACATGCTCCTTAGATACGCCCTTTGCTGCGAGAAGCGGTTCTTGCCGACAGAGACGACAGACTTTCGACCTCGCTGCTGCAGCAAGTGCCCGATGCGTCAGACGGACGCGCGACCCTCGAGACCGCCGCAGCTCGCAGGACGACCGACGCGAGCTCGCCTGTGACGACGACTCGCTCGCATCCCAATCACCGCAAGGACAGCTCGGACACTGCTCCCGGCCTCACACTACAGCGCTCTCCTTTGTCCCCGAACTGCTTGTCCGTCACTTGAGAGGGCAGCCTTCGCTACAGCCGCTTAGGTCCCAGCGGATTCAACCTCGACTCGTCGCCGCCTCCTCCGTCACCCCTCGGGAACCTGGTTCGAAGCAGTCTCTCGACGCATCTCGACACCTTGGCTATGGGCTTTATCCTGCAGCGCCGGGGCCTGCTGGTCACCGGTGGCATTGTCGCTCTGCTCGTCCTGACCGTCCTTCTCGGCCACGGCACGGCCTCGAGCTCGGTCGGCGACGGCGGCGCCCGCTGGTGGTCGAGCCTCGGTGTCGAGGCCCCGAGCTGGGGCGGGCCGACCTACTCGCCCGGGAGCATTGTCTGTCCGCAGGCCCAGGACAGCTCGGCGACGACGCTCGACAATGCGTTCGTGACCCTCGAGGAGGGCGGCCGCTTCGTCGGCAGGGAGACGCGCTACCTGCGCGGCCTGCCGGGCTACTGTGAGCTCCCTCGCTTGCTTGCTTGCGCCTTCGACGAGGGTGCTCCCATGAACGCCCCATGCTGACTCTCGAATCTGCTCGGCCTCGCCTCTGATCAGCGCTCTTTGAGAACGTCTACACGATGGGCGGCATGATGGGTACGCCGGCTCGAGCGACCCGGGCTGAAAGCGACTCCGCGCCAGGCGGCTGACGCGTCCGTCCCTCCGTCTACTTGCCGAGCAGTCGCCGTCACGTCGGATCCCTCAAGCCTGCCGCCGGTGACCAAGATCATGTCGGACATGTCGCGGGGGACTCCCGAGAACCCGTTCCCGGTCGCAGATGCAACGCGCTGGCTCGTGCTCTCGCCGGCCGAGGCAGCGAAGCGGCTGAACCGCCGCGAGGTGCGTCACAGGCGAGGTCGGGTCTGGCAGTCGGAGCTAGCCCGGCTGATCATGCTGCTCGCGTGCTCATACGTAGGCCGCCAGGTTGGTCGGAACGACCGTCTTCATCAACGACGGACCCGGCCCGGAAGGCTACCTTGGTCCGTCCCCCGGACGGCGCCTTCCGACGCGCACGTCCTGTTGCTGAACCCCCCTTCTCGATGGCTATCTTTCGGCAGCGCACTACTTCCACCTCGCCGCCGAGCTCTTTGCCGGCGCATGGCGCGTGCTCTCGGCTGCGCCCGACCTGATGGCCAAGGGCAGCGCGATGGGCATGGAGTTCCCCCGGCGGGTCATCCTCGGCAAGGGCCAGGACTGGCGCGATGTCCCGTACGTCCCGCCCAGCCCGTGCCCAAAGTGCCGAAGCGCACGAGCTGAACATTTCCTTGAATCTTGCAGCGGGCTCAACGCCTGGTTCATGGCGACCATGTTCCCGATGATGGCCGTCGAGGACTCGATGCAGTGGAACGGTCCGGCCCTCCTCCTCCCTGCTTTGCTCTGGTCGACCGAGGCCGGTCTATGCGCTGACTAACCCAACCCTTCCCGGGCTCTTGTCGCAGACCGCTCGCTGTCGGAGAACCTCTACATCTTTGACCAGATCGTCATCCTCGACCGCTGGGCTTCGCACCGGCATAACCCAACGACGATGCAGTGGAACAAGATGAACGGCGGTGCGTCCGTCTGGCAGCGTCTGACTCCATCGCTGAAAGGCTGGCGGCTTAGACTCTGAGTTCCCCCTCTGGCAGACGTCTTCCGCGCCGTCGATGCCCCGGCCGACTGGTGGGCGCCCGTCCGGCAGAGCATGATGCGCAACCTCGGCATTCGGGACCCAGCCCAGAAGGACAAGGCTTCGGTCGTCTACATCAGCCGGTTGCGTCCGAGCCGCATCCTCTACTACGACCCCGTCCACGAAAGCGGCTGACATCTGCCATCGCTCTCCCTCCAGGCAAGCGGCGGCCAAGCGCCGGCTGACGCCCCAGGCGCACGACGATCTAGTCGCCGCGATCCGCGCGATCCCCTCGGTCGAGCTGCACGTCCCGCAGATGGAGCTCTTGTCGAAGCGCGAGCAGATGCGGCTCGTCAGCCAGGCCGACGTCGTCATTGGCGTCCACGGCAACGGCTTGACGAACGAGATCTGGATGAAGCCCGGCGGCGCCGTCATCGAGAGTGCGTGTCCGAGGCTTCTTGCTGCCTGACTGCCTCGCGCTCGTTGACGACTGCGAGACTCACTCACGCCCCTCCTCTGCCTCCACGTGCCAGTCTTTGACGTCGGAGGCTTCACCCGGGACTACCAGCTCGTGCGTACCCTCCCCCCCCCCCCCCCCTCACGCGCCTGACGCTCGACGCTGACCGGTGGCCCCTCCCCGCCCAGCTCACCGAGCCGCTCCGGCACAGCTACTACCCGATCTGGAACGACAAGATCTACGACTGGGCGGCCGACGTGCCCGGCTTCAAGCTGTCGGACAACTTCCAGAGCACAACGCTGACCGTCTCGGCCCCGCTCGTCCGGGGCCTGATCGAGGAGCTCCTCGCGAGCAAGACGGTCGACCCGAACCGGCCGGCCCACCTCGACAGCGAGGGTGCGGCTCACCTCGATGATCTTGCGGCGGCGACGCATGCGGTTCCGCCGGCGGCGGAGCTGCCGGGGACACCAGAGACGCTATGAGGGGGGGGGGGGCGCTCAAAAGGACAGCAAGTCTCTCCTATCATATCGCATACGTTGGACCCCTGCTGCTGCATTCGCCTGTCACCCGCCGGAGGTCGGCTGCCCTGCTTGACGGAGCGAGTACCCCTCCGCGTCGCCCCGCCTGATGATGCCAGCAGTGCGAGAAGCGAAAAGGAGGGTACGTCAATCCGTCGGAGCGGGTCCCGGTGCTCTGCTGCTCCTCGTCTCTGCGGCGGCGAGGAGGAGCTAGAGCCTCGTCTGCCGTCGGGCCCCGGGCCGGGGCTCAAGAGGAGCGGTCGGAGCGCTGAGCAGTGGCTCGTCGCTTCGAATGCTCGCCGGCGGGAAGGTAGGGGCAGGGCCGGGAAGGGGCAAGGGCGGCAGTCGGCCGCTTCCGTCGTCCGTCCGTCCCGGCAGAGCACACGACCGCTGCGAGGCCCGACTCTCGTGCCCTCTCTGCAGCAGAGCGAGCACGAGAGGGCAGCGCGGGCGGGCGGTCGGGCGAGGGCGGTCGACGGCGGCTGGACGGGACCCCGCGCTTTTGCTCAGTCTCCGCCCCGCTTACGGCCGGGGGGGGGGGGGGGGGGGGCCCCCCCCCCCCCGGCCCGGGGGGGGGGGGCGGGCGGCAGGGGCGCTCCTCCTCCTTCTCCTTCTCGCTCTCTTTCTCGACCACAACACCCACCTACTCCTCACCCTCTCCCTTCTCCCTCTCCCCTCTCCCGAACCCACTCCACAGCCACCCCACCATGTCGCCGCAAGAGACGCCCATCCAGACCGAGATCATGACCCTCACCCGGTACGGCCTCCCTTTCGTCACGGCACGCGTCCCCCTCCGCTAGCCGGCTTCCCTCCTTCTCCCTCTCCCTCTCCTCGCCTCTTTTCCCGCGGCTCCCGGCTGGCCCGGAGCCAGAAGGGCGGCCTTGCTCCTCATTGTCCAAAGTGCGCCGTGCTGACCAGGCCGCGCTCTCGTACCGTTCCCATTCCCTGTCGTCCGACCGCCTCCGGCTCCCGCCGGCTACCGCTCCCCCTTCGCCCGCCCGCCCGAAAACCGCACCCCCTTCCCTTCCTCCTCCTAGGCATGTGCTGAGCGAGCAGCAGAAGCTCGGCGCCGCCGCCTCGGGCGACCTCACCCTCCTCCTGATTGCCATCCAGCTCACGTCAAAGTTCATCTCGACCAACGTCCGCAAGGCGAGCCTGATCAACCTGTGCGTCCCCCTTGCCCGTTCCGGCGTCTATCTCCGTCGTCACCCGCCGGGCCGGACGGACGCCCGCGCGAGCCGGTCCCGCCTAAGCCGCCCACAACTGACCCTCCCCCTAATCCTTCTTCTCTCTTACGTAGGGTTGGCCTCGCCGGCGAGGTCAACGTCCAGGGCGAGGACCAGAAGAAGCTCGACATCCTCTCGGACGAGATCATGGTCAAGGCGCTGATCGCCTCGGGCAAGTGCTCGGTCCTCATCACCGAGGAGCGCGAGGACGCCGTCGTCGTTCCCGAGGGCCCGCTCAAGGGCCAGTACTGCGTCGTCTTTGACCCGCTCGACGGCTCGTCAAACATCGACGCCGGCGTCAACGTCGGCACCATCTTTGGCATCTACAAGGTCAAGGAGGGCTCCAAGGGCACGATCGAGGACGTCCTCCGGCCCGGCTCCGACATGGTCGCTGCCGGCTACACCATGTGCGTCGCCTCCGTCTTCCTCGTTTCTGGTCTTTCCCATTGCTCACCGCCTCGCCCTCCTCAGGTACGGCTCGTCGACCAACCTCGTCCTGACGACCGGCAACGGCGTCAACGGCTACACGCTCGACTCGGCCCTCGGAGAGTTCATCCTCACGCACCCTGACGTGCGTGGCCGTTCCCACCTTCATGGCCGTCATGCACCAAAACGAAGCCCGAAGGCTGACGCCCTCCCTTCTAACTCGCTCGCTCGCCACCCAGATCCGCGTCCCGGACCGCGGAAAGATCTACTCGTTCAACGAGGGCAACACCGAGTACTTCCACCCGGAGACCAAAGCTTACCTCGACTCGATCAAGCACCCCAAGGGCGAGGGCAAGAAGCCCTACTCTGCGCGCTACATCGGTTCGATGGTCGCCGATGTCCACCGAACGCTCCTCTACGGCGGCATCTTTGGCTACCCGGGCGACACCAAGACCAAGTCGGGCAAGCTGCGTATTCTCTACGAGGCCTTCCGTGCGTCCACACGCCCGTCGTCGCTCTTACGAGGTAGCCCCGGCGACTGACTCTCCCCTTCCCTCCCTGTCTTTAGCGATGGCGATGCTGATGGAGCAGGCCGGCGGGCTCGCGACGACCGGCACGACGCGCATCCTCGACCTCGTCCCGACCGGCATCCACGACCGGACGCCGATCTACCTCGGCTCCAAGGACGACGTCAAGGACATCCAGGCCATCTACGCCAAGTCGGCCTCCGCTTGAGCGTCGGTCGGCATCGCCTCTTGCCGTTTAGACGTTTCCCCCCCCCCCTCCGATTCGGCGCGAGCCGGGTAGACGGGCGAGGGAAGCGCAGGGTCTTTGCTCGTCGAGGCCCTCCGCTCCCCTCGCCCTCCTTTCTGTGTACTCTCTCCGTCCCCGCTGTCTCCTAGGGTCTCCCACTTGTACCGTCCAGCAACAGCCCTGCATCGCATGTGCCTCTCAACGCTAGCTGCTTTGCGAATCACGCGGCACGCGGGTGAGAAGAGGGTCGCGTCGCACGCGAGCTGCGGCAGGGGAGGCCACTCGTACCACTCCCTCCTCGAGCTGACGACTCTAATGCGGCTGGCCGGCCTCGCTCGTCCTCGCCGGGCCAGAAGAGATGTCCATCATGATCAAAGCCGGGCTAGTCGACCTCGTCGCTGATATCCTCGTCGGCCGGCGCTAAGCTTTGCGAGGAAGCGAGGCGCGAGGGCTGGGAGGGTGAGAGAGGTGTCCGGGCGGCGGCGGCGGCGGACGGTGAATGCGGTGAGGCGACGTGTGAGACGGCCGGCGACTCAGAGCCCTGCCGGGGCATCCGGTTTGCGAGCGCACGCTTGAGGAAGACCGAGAGTGCCGGGTCGATGTGGGCGATGAGCTCGTCAAACTTGCCGCGCTTGACAGGGTGCTGCGAGAGGATGCGCGACAGCTCCTCGATGCGCTGGCGGCGGCAGAGGGATTTGACTGGGTCAGCTTCAACAACGACGGGCGAGGTGTCGCTAGGAATGCCGCACCTTTTGCAGCGAGTCGCCCTTGACGACGGCTTGGACAATGTCGCTCATCTCCTGCTCGACGTCGTCGCCGATGGCGATCTCTGGCGCCGCTTCGGGGACGCTGGCCGACGCTTGCCTGCTCTCTGCCGCCGGTGACAGTCGGGGCGCCTCCTCCTCCTCCTGCGCCGGCTGGGCGGCCGGAGCCGCTGGCTCAGAGGTGGCCTGGGCCGACTGATTGACTGCGTGTGCGTGAGGGACAGCAGTCGGTTGTCAGTCAGCAGTGGAGTTCGCGAGCACCCGAGGCTGGCGTGAGAGAGGCACTGACCGAGGCGGAAGATATAGGCGTAAGCGTGCGTGTTCTCTGGCTCGTCGAACGCCGCGCTCAGCTGGTCGTAGACGCGCTCGCCGCCGTACTTGGAGACGACGTGCTGAATGATGACCTTGACGGTTCGGAGCGGCATGTCGCCGAGCGGGACGCTCGTCTGCGCCCGCCGGCGCCACTCGGTCGGCGGCAGCGTCTGGAGAAAGTCTTCGATAATGCGGAGGAGGGCGATCGGGTCGAGGAGGCCGTCGCCGAGGTCGTCCTCGACGCTGCGGGCGCGCTTCCAGATGCACTTGAGGATGAGCTCGGCGTGCTTGGCCTGGCGCGAGGTCGCGAGCGTGCCCTCGTCGACAAAGCTAATCGTCACCCGCTTCAGGAGGACAAAGAGCGCTCTGCGAAGGGTTCGACGGCATCAGTCGCCACCTTACAGCGGCAGCAAGCGGACGTGACGCACCCAAAGATGATCTCGCGCTTGCCGCCGTTGAAGATGCGGAGGATGATCATGTTGAGGAAGCGCGAGAGCTCCTTGGCGTCTGCGGAGCGAGCCGGTCGATGGTCAGCCTCGTGGTCGCCTGAGAGCGGTCGTCTGGTTGGTCACGGACCTCCGGTCGCGTCGTCCGTCTGTAGCAGCCGCGATGTCAGCTCGTAGAGGAGCGCCTCCATGTCCTTGGCGTCGACCTCCTTGAGCAGGTCGGGATGGTCGCAAAAGTTGTTGAGCGTCTGGATGAGGTGCTTTGCCAGGCGGAACCAGGGCGGCTCGCCTAGGTGGGACGGCGTGTCGAAGACGAGCCGGATCTGCTTGACGAGGGCTTGGACGAGGTCGTCGACCGAGCCCTGGAAGCGGGTGTGCTGCGTCTCAAGCAGGCGCTGCACACGCTTGAGGCCGTCGACGGATCGGCTCGGGTCACTGGAGAGGATCGACCGGATCGCCTGGACCGCCTCCTGCGAGCCGTCGCCGTTCGAAGACGCCTCCTGCGAGGCCGATGAGCTGCGACCGGGGAGCGGTGCAAAGAGCTGGCCGGTACGAGCCTTGGCGGCGGGTGCTGCCGCCGCCTCGATCTCTGCAAGAGGCAGCTGCGAGGTCGATGCCGCTGACTGTCGCGGCTGCATCATCGACAGCGGGCGCGAAGCCGGCGCGCCGAAGCGAGGGATGCCCCGGCTCGGTGTCGCCGTGCCGTTTGACGTCCGCGGGCTGAGCGCCGGCTTGACAGGCGAGGACGGCGGAGGCTTCTCCGGCGACTCAGCTCGACTTGAGCCCGGCCGCGCTGGCGCAGGTGAGGCTAAGGGAGGTGCCACGCGCGAGAGGCGGTTGGCCGTAGCGGGCGAGCCGATCCGGCCGATGACCTCGCCGGACGCGACTCGGCTGACGGGCGTCCGCTCTGGCAGCGGAGCCGGGCCTTGGACGTGCTTGAAGCGCGCCTCCATCGCATCGCGCTCCTTTGGCCCAATCTTGGCAAAGTCGTAGATGCTGTCGCCCGCCGTCTTGTAGGCCTCGCTGTCGTTAAGGAAGCGAAGCGGTCGGTCAGCTACGGGAGATGACAGGGAGGCAGCGGGAGCGACACGCACCCAAGGACGTCGAGCGCGCCGTTGCGGATCTTGCCGTCGCTGTCCTGAAGGCAGCGGATGACGGCGGCGACCGACTCTTTGGTGAGCGTCGTCTCGGTCCCGATCTGCTTGACGATCGTCGTCATGGCCTTGAGCGCCTCGACCCGGGCCTTGGCATTCTTGAGCGGCAGGCCGTGGATGACGAGGACGTGGAAGAGCTTGCTCGCCGCGACGACGTAGCGCATCTTGCCCCGGAAGAGATCCTGGATCCTCGTCTGGAACTTTGGGTCGCCCAGCTGGCGGGTCAGGTCGTCGGAGGTCAGCAAATGGCAGGCTAAGGGGTGCACAGACGGGAAGTCGCGCAGCGCACCTTGGAGATGAGCGTCGGCAGCAGGAGGTGGAGTTCGTACTCGTCGAATGAGTGCCGGACCGACGAGGTCGGCCCGCTCGAAAAGTCGTCGATCATGTGCTCGACGAGCTCGATCGAGCGTGAGATGGCCTGCGTGTTCGAGTCGTACATGCGGATCGCGGCGTACTTGAGGATGAGGTCAAGGTTGCAGATGAGGCTCTGCCTGAGCGCCTCCTCGTCCATGCCGAAGCGATCGGCCTCGCGCGCCATGTCCTGGAAGCAAGCGCCGACGAGCGCGATGCCGTTGACAAAGTCGACCGAGGCATTGTGGTCGCGGCTGAAGAGGAGCGAGTAGAGCTCGGGCGAGGCGTGGGGCTCCATCTGGCTGGCGAGCAGCTCGGTGTGGAACGGCTCGGCCTTCTCGTGGAAGACCCAGCGCGAGGCGTCCTTCTTTGCCCGCGCCGCCTTATGCGCCGGGTCGGCCGTCCGGAACGGCGGATTGACGCGGTCAACGACGTTGGACGCTGCGCTCGATGCCCGCGAGGACGACGCCTTGCCCGGCGCCATCGAGAGCGGCCGCTTAAGACCGATCGGCTTGAGACGGGAGGGCCCAGCTTCGTCCTCGAGCGAGCTTGTCGTTGCCCGGGACGATGGTCGCTGCATCGCCGACATGGCCGAGGCGGCCGGCTTCGGGATTGCTCCCATCACGCCCCGCCGAACGGGCGGCAGGCCGGCGGCCGCTGCAGCGGGTCCAGCGCGCTTGACGGGCGACGCCGCGCCGCCGTTGCGAGCGACGGGTGCCGACTGGTTTGATGAGGCCGATGAGAGCGGTCGAGGCGGCGAGGCGGCAGCTGAGGGCGCGGCTGATGACGGGGCCGTCGACGAGGCCGGCGGCGGCGGAGGGGCGGCAAGCTGGGCGGCCTGGATGATGGGGATGATCGTCTGCCGGACCGCAGGCTTCAGACCCGACGTCTGCTCGAGAGCGAAGTCGACGCCGACCGAGGCCACGACGAGCGGCAGGAGGGTCGACGCATTCTTGCGGACGTCGGCGTTGCGGTCCTCGACGCATGAGAGCAGAGGCCGCATCACCGGCGTCAGGTCGACGGCGGCCGGATCGTTCTGCTGGCACCACTCGAGCAGGAATGCTAGGAGCGATGCCCGGAGCAGCGGGTTCGGGTTGTCGAGGCTCGTTCCGAAGCTCGGCACCATCGTGTCGATGCCGCCGCAGGCGGTGGCGATGGCCCCGAGCGTGTTGGAAGCGCCGGCCCGCGTCGGCGCCTTCTGGTCGGCAAGGATGGCGCAGATGGGCGCGACGAACGGCTTGGCGTGCTTCTCAAACGGCTTGCCCATGCCGGTCGCGATCTTTGAGATGTTGTCGAGCGCGAGCAGCTTGACCATGATGTTGGTGTCGGCCAGGCGGCCCTTAAGCGCGGAGCCGACCTCGCCCATCCCCGGCTTGAGCCGCGAGTTGGCCTGGAGGATACCGGCGAGCGTCTCCATCGCCTCCTTGCGGACCTTCCAGTTGTCGCTCCGCGAGCCGGCGGCGACGCTCGTCCCGGCGACCAGCTTGTCGAGGTCGACGCGCGGGATCAGGTCGTCGAGCGCATCGGCCGCGGCAGGTCCGCCCTTGCCGCCGCCGGCGCTCGGCGCGACAACCTTGAGATCGGCGCTCGTCCGCGTCGGCTCGGGCGGGGCCTGGCCCTCGGCCTTGGCAAACTCCTTCTCGATCGTCGTCAGCAGCTGCGGGTTGAGGTCGTCGAGGAAGGACGAGAGGTCGGTGCCGACGCAGATCTTGACCGTCACCATCGCTTTGGTCGCGTTCGCACGGACGGTCGCGTTGGAGCTCTTGAGGTTGGTCTTCAAGAAGTCGATCAGCGGCCGCATTGCGACGCCGGCGATACCAAAGTCGAGCAGGAGCTGGTTGAGCCAGACGAGCGCGTCGGCCTGTGTCTTGGGCGACTTGGCCTTTGTGAGCGGCTCGTAGGCTGGCAAGACCGGGCAAAGCTCCGATCAGCCTCGGTGTCAGACGAGGAGAGGCCCTCTGCGGGCGACGCACCCTGCTCGAGGACAAAGGCCAGCGAGGTCTTCTCGGCAAAGACGGTGAGAGCGTCGCCGGCGGGCTTCTTGAGCTTGATGTCGCCGAGCTTCTCCGTCAGGTGACCGATAGCAATCGCGATGCACGCCTTGGAGAAGGTCGGCGACTGCTCGGCCAGGAGGACCATCATGCCGTAGATCTTGGAGGAGACCTGGGAAGCGACTTCCGGGATCAGCGTGCGGCCTGGGATGAGACTGGAGGGCGTAGGCGGCAGGCGCGCACCTGAAAGTTCTTCTCGCTCCAGCCGGGTACCTTGGCATAGAAGCGGAAGAAGACCTCGGCCTCGAGATCGCTCGCGTGGCCCTCACCGAGCCAGGCCGTCATCCGGTCGGCGCCTTCGAGTCGCAGCTTCCAGTTGCCGTCGGCGAGCTCGGCCCGCATGTCGGCCGGGATGCCCTCCTCCCAGCGGCCCTGCGCGTCCTCGGCCGAAAACTTGAACTTGAGCGGCTCGGACGTATTGGCCGTCGCCGGCGCCGCCTTGGCCTTGGCCGGAGCAGCAGCCGGAGCGGCTGCCGGTGCGGCCTTTTTCGGGGGAGGTGCTGCCGCAGCTGGGGGCTTGCGTGCCTGCAGGAGATGAAATCAAGGAGGGCTTTCAGTCGCTGGAGGCCTCACGTCTGAGACCGGACTGCGCGACGTACGACGGGCTTCGGGGCGGGCGGGCGAGCGGCAGGCTTGGACGGCGCGAACTCGTCTGGGTACTCTGAGCCAAAGCCACCGTTCGAGCCGGCGGGGAATTCTGAGCCGAAGCCGGTCCCGCGCGACAGCGGTTTCGGCGGCGGCCGGAAGTCGTCCTCGGCGTCGAGCCCGTCGGCAGCAACGGGCGCCGGTCTCGGCTTGGAAGCGACCGGCTAAAGGGCGAAAGGAGGCTGGGGTTAGCTCGGACGCGTGACAATGCCACCGACCCATGCGGCGCACCTTCTTGGCAGGCGCGCCTGCCCTAGCAGGGGCAGCTGAGGCAGCAGCAGGTCGCCCACCGCCACCCGCGCCGCCAGCCCGATACTTAACCTCGGCCTGGTCAAAGCACTCGCGGACCTTGGTCTTGCGCAAGTCGTCGAGGCCCTCCAGCACAGGCGCAAACTGACGCTCGCCGAGGATCTTCATCATGAGGCCGAGGCTCTCGGCGCTCGCCGCGCGGACCGGCTCGGCCGAGTCGCCTGTGCAGATGGCGAGCGCATCCGAGAGCGGCTTGACCGAGTCCTTGGACGGCGCCTCACGCGTGTTCTTGAGCGACCGGTTGAGGAAGCGGAGCGCGCCCTCCTTGACCTGCGGGTTCTTGCTCTTGAGCGAGACGAGGATGTCTTCAACGCACTCGTTGAGGTTCGACTGCGAGGGCCGGAGGGGGTTGCTAGGTCAGTCGGGTGCCTCGATCTCCTCGGACGCTGTAAGGCCGATTGGACACGCACGCTCTCGAACGCAGCGTCTAGAGCGGCACCGAGCGCATCCGTGACGTTGGCCTTGCGCTCCTTTAGTCGTTCGAGCAAGGGCGCCATGACGGTCGACCGGTACTTGCCGAAGGCCGGACCGAGACCCTTGCCGAGGCCCTCGAGCACGTTGGCGGCGGCAATGACGACGTTGATATTGGCGTCGCTCGGAATGCGCTTGGCGATCGCCTGAACATGGGCGCTAAAGTCGGCGTCGATGAGCGACGGCGCGGCCGTGATGAGCGCGTGCACGGCCTGGAGCGCGTCGAGCCGGTCCTTCCACTTTGTCGACCCGAGCATCTCAAAGAAGTCGGCCGGGATCTTGGGCAGTATGTCGACCGGCGGAGGCGCGTCCGGCTGGATGTCGAGCGGCTCGTCATCCTCCTCGGCCTCAGCTCCGGCCCCCCCTCCCGCGCCGCCGGCACCGTCGAGCTCGCGTTCCTGCGTCTCGCGCTGCTGCTTGCGCGTCAATCGCGACGGCTGGCCCGAGCCTCCCGGAGCGAGGGCGTTGAACGACTCGGTGAGCTCGGCGACCTGGATCGGCTTGAGGTCCTGGAGAAAGGGCGTCAAGGAGGGGCCGAGGAAGAGGTGCAGCTGCTGGACGAGCAACGTGCCCTCGGACCGGACGACTTTGTCGGTGTGGCCAAAGATTTTGGGGATCGCGTTCAGCAGCGGCTTGGGGTTGCCGATCACCTTGATGCCAAAGGCACTGGTGGGGTCGAGAGGATGTCAGCCGAGGCGGCAGATGGAGACCGCTCTGAGCTGGGCGCCAGAGATCACGCACGCGACAACCTCTCGCAGGCAGGTGACCGAGGACTGGACAATCTTGGGCTGTTTGGCCTCCAGCCCTTTCAGGACGTCGGCCTGAGGTGCGGACAGGGCGTCAGGACTGCAGACGTGTGGGCAGGAGTCGGGCAGGACGCACGACGAGGCCCTCGCCCGAGTTCTCGACTTCAATCCACAACAGGCCGAGTTCGATGGCCTTCAGCTTCAGGCTCGCCCGGGCCGAGCCGAAGCATTTGTCGACGACCGAGGGGTAGACTTCTGCTCGTAGCCTTCGAGCCGGCAGATGGCGATGCGGCCAGATGGTCAGCTTCGCCAGCCGGCTCGGTTGGAACAGCGCGCGAGCTCGAACGTACCGTGCAGACGTCTCGCCGCTCTCACGGACCAAGCTCGACAGTGCCTCGACGCCCTTCTCCTGGGCGACGACATTGGCGTCCGTCACCCACTTGTTGAGCAGGTCCGGATCCCTGCAGGAGCGGGGCCACGAAGTGACGGGTCAGAGCCGTCAGAGGACGCGTCGAGCTCGGCGTCGGCTCGGACGCGGCCAACGCCGCTAGTCACCTCAGGGGGAGGGGGGACGAACGACAGGTAGGGCCGGAAGAAAGGGTCGTCATCCGACGTCGTCAGCGCAAACTTGGCGTTCAGATCGGTATAGGCCGACAGGCGGGCCTTCCAGTTCTGAGGCGGCGCGGGGACCGAGCCGGTCGAGGGAGAGAGCAGGGCCGTCGTCGCGAAGTTAGCTCAGAGACGTCGGGGCGAGCTCGTCCGGCAGCCGAGCTGGCGGCCATCAGACGGACCTTATGAACGGACCGCTCCGGTAGAGCGATCTTGGAGAAGTCCTCCTCGGGCGGCGGTGCGCCGTCCATCGCAGAGCAGCTCGTGGTAACCAAGGGATGGGGGAGGGAGAGCAGTCGGAGCTCGAGCTGCCGGCGGTTATGGGTTCGAGCTGCCAGAGGGCGGACGAGCGCGAGCCGGCTGCTGGAGACCGGCGTGAGGGTCGGTCGAGGGAGCCCTGCTGCTGCTGGAGCTAGATCGACAGGCTAGGCTGCAGGCCTCGAGAGGGATGGGCTTAACGACGAGGTTTGCGGTTGGCAGTCAGGGCGAGGTCCAGTCCGTCGGCGAGCTTGGACGCGACGGCCGCAGCGCAGCGTCAACACGAGCGGGCTGCAACCCCCTCCTCCCCTCGACTCAGCCTCCCTTCCCTCATCTCGCTCCAAGCATGTCCCTCATCGATACGGGCGACCAGATCGAGCGCATCCTCTTCATCTGCCGCAACGTCAAGGGTGAGTGCGCGAGCGGCGGCGGCGGGCCGGGCGGAGGGCCTCCTTCTCCGCCTGCGCGCGCGCAGGCGTACGGACAAGCTCGCCGACAGCGCTGACGACGGACCCGGACCCCTTGCCAGTCTACAAGATCCCCCCTCGCCCATCGCTCAGCGGCTGGAAGGCTCAGGATTGGGGGGAGAACTCGTTCATCTGGGAGGGCCGTCTGCGCATCGTCGAGAGCGGTAACAAGGCCGTATTGAAGCTCGAGGTCCGTGGCCATCTCCCCCCCGTCCTTCCCGCAGAGGCACGTGCTGCTGGCTGAGCCTGAAGCTGGCCAACACCGTCGATGCTCTCGCATAAGCGAGCAGCGAGCTGGCCTGCGATGGGCTTGGATGTGCGCCGCCGCTGACCTGCTTCGACCTCGCTCGTCCTGCAGGACGCCAACACCGGCGAGCTCTTTGCGACGAGCCCGTACGACCCGCCGGGGACTAATGTTGAGCCCGTTCTCGACTCGAGTAGGTACTTTGCCGTCCGGATCGTCAACGAGCAAGGTGGCAAGGCGACGATCGGCATGGGGTGCGTCTCTCCCCACCTTGCCTGGCTCGACAGCCGGCCGCGGCCTGCGCTGACGAGCTCGACCGGGTCGCGCAGCTTCGAGGAGCGCGGCGAGGCCTTTGACTTCAACGTCGCCCTCCAGGACTTTCTCAAGCACCTCTCGGCCCCGCCACCGTCGACCTCGTCCTCTGCTGCAGCCTCGAAGCCGGCCGAGCCCAAGAAGGACTTCTCGCTGAAGGAGGGCCAGACGTTCTCGATCGCGATCCCCGGCGGAGGCGCCGGTGGCCGGCCACGGCCCGCCAAGAAGGAGGCGCCCGCCGGCGGAGGAGGGCTCTTTGCGCTCCCGCCACCGCCACCGCCTGCCTCGCGCCGGCGCGAGTAGAGTCACAGAAGATGGGCAGAGAGGGCTGGACTCTCTCCATGGGGTCAAGACGTCGCGGACGAGTGCCCCGGACAGTTATGGGGGACGGGGAGGGGACGAAGGGTGATGATGCGCTTGGGCTGTCATCTTGGTTCTCCACCGTCGACGCTGACCCTCATCCGAAGAGGGATCGTTGATCACTGTCGTGCTCGCTACGACTGCACTGACGGCGCTACCTCCGCTCTCTTACGCGATCAGTTCGAGTCGACGTCCCGGTCGGTGCGTCGGCCCTCGCCGCGCTGCCGCCCGTCCTTAGGCCAGCCAGATCGTGATCGCTGACTTGAGATTCGCTCTCAGCCATGCTCCTCACTGATTTCCTCTTCAGGGCGAGTGCGGCCCGCTGTCTTCGGCGGCACTGGCCGACTCTTACCTTTTAATCGGCAGCGTGCCCAAACGTTACCCTTCCGCCTTACGCCCCGTCACGCTGTCGGCCCAACCGTTGCGCCGAGCGCCGACCCATCTCGCGTCGACGTCCCCGACCAGACTCAGCCAGCCAGCCTTTCCACCTCGACGACCACCTCCTTTCCTCTCGTGCAGAGCCAGCTTCTGATGGCTCCCATCCACCCTTCGATCCGACCGCTGCTCTGCGACGAGCTCGCCGCCTTTATCGAGTCGCAGCCGACGCCGCCGCCGTTCGCGAGCGCCTCCGACTGGTCGCCCGAGCTCCGGACGCGACGTGGCGGCAGCCGGCCGATGGGCCGTGATCCCGTCGAAGGCGTCGAACGCTGGGAGGGCTCCATCAATTGGACGGCAGATCCTGCCGAGGCGACCGAGGGTGATTGGGCGGTCGGCCCTGGCTTTGGCCGATGCGACGTCGGCGTTTTCTGGCCCGAGCGATTACCGGCGGACGGCTCCAAGTGCGTACACATCGGAGAACTGCGACTTCGAGGGGACCCCTGCTCACTGCTTTCGCTCCTTGTTATTCCAGACTTCCCATCTTCTGCTACATCGCCGGCGGCGGATTCGTCTTCCCCCCGCCACCGACCTCGTCCTTCCTGACGCGAACCGCCCAAAACTCGCCCTGCGTACTCGTTATTCCCCGTCCACGAGTCGCGCCCGAGCACCCATGGCCGGCCGGCGTCGAGGACGACTGGCACGTCGTGCGCTGGTTACTGGACGGCCGCGCTGCGAGCGAGTGGGACGGCCTCGGCCTCGGTCTTGCAGCCGACCACGTTGACTGGTCCAAGGTCGCGCTCGGCGGCGCCAGCGCAGGTGCTAACGTCGTTCGTCCGTCTTGCTTCGATGACCGGCCGTGCGGCCTCGTCGCTGATGGAGCCCCTTTCCGCAGGCCGCCGTGATCGCCCAGAAGCTCACGCGACCGGCCTACCAGGGCTTGACGCCGCTCGTGCAGCTGCTCCTCTTCAACGCCGTCCTTGACGGGAGGGCCGCGGTCAACAGTCCTGCCTATCCAAGCTGGTCAACGAATCAGCACTGCCCGTCCGTTGCGCTCATCACTTTTGACTCTCGCTTTCTACGCTGACGCTCGCCTGGTCCCGTCCTGCGACAGCGACCTTCCCGCTGAGACGATGCGCGCCTTCTGGTCGCTCTACCTGCCTCCCTCCTCGCCGCCAGATTGGTCGCATCCGCTCGTCTCCCCGGCCCTCGCCTCGAACGCGATCCTGGCTAGGCTGCCAAAGGTCTGGATCTGCGAGGGCAACGCCGACCTCGTCCGGGACGAAGGCCTCGTCCTCGCTCGGCGCATCCGCGAGGCGAAAGCGCTCGCCGAGACCGACCCGGCCGTCCGCGTCAAGGTCTACGACGGTGTCTCGCACGGCTACACGATCCAGGACGCGGTGCGTGCCTCTGTCTGGCGAAAAGAGGTCGCTTGGAGGGGCCGCTGACCGAGTCTGCGGTCCTCTTGTCACTTACAGGTGCTCGAGATCGGGCGGACGTACGTAACGGATGTCGCCGACGCGCTCCGGGAGGGGTTTGTTGGCTAGATGATGGCGCCTCTCTCGCTTCGACCAGCTCGGCAGAACAGGGGGGAGGAAGGGTGCATGTGCATCTCTCGGCGCCTCATCTCGTCGACGGTAGACCACGCCCGGGCGCATGCGGCTCATCAACAAAAGAGTTCGTGGTGGTCTAGGACCTCGACGCCCAATTCCTCCAGCTTCCGGCTCACTCAATGTCGTGAGGCAAGGTGAGTTCAAGTACTTGAGGGGTCGGGAAGTACTTGAGTGGGTTGAGCTCGACAATCGAAAAGGGCTCCCGCGACTCGAGCCAAAGTTGCTTGAGCCGAGTCTGCCGCCGGCGCCCTTCGAAGAGAGGGCGGAGGGCCCGTGTCTCGGCGCCGTCGATGCAGACGGTCCAACGCGTGGTCGGGATGACGGCCAGCCAGGACAGATCGGTCCAGCCCGTCAGCGGCGTCACCGAATCGCCATAGCTGACGGTAAGGCGCTGCAGCTGTGAGAAGTCGAGGTACCGGTCCAAGGGCGTCGAGGCGGCCGGCGTCCCCACCTGAGCCATGTTGATGTAGAGGGCCTGGGGCGCCGGACGCTGGTCCAACTCGGGCGGCGCAAGGTTGGCGTCGGGCCAGACGAAAGGTCCGGCCTAGTCCGGGTTGGGCAGGTAAAGGGTGCGTCTCTTGTTGCCGCCGGGTGCACAGTCGCGTTGAAGCAGCCGTCCGAGCTCAGAGGTTGTGTCGAGAGGATCCGGGAATGTTGCGGTGGCCTTGGGCTGGAGGTCATTGCAGAGGGGGTGTTGGGCTTTGGCTTTGTGCAGCGCCACGGTGCTCGTAGACATGAGCCGACAAGACCGCACGATGAGATTTGAAAGCGCACGCAACCCAGCGACGGAGGGAAGGGGGGGTCAGGAGATCATCAGCTGGGGGGGGGGGGGGCGTTA
>Ga0308160_10000515_pt1 | contig 72305 bp, 65 predicted proteins | sample PhyFR1_FD_201036 | JGI IMG/M metagenome (GOLD analysis project Ga0308160, IMG submission 201036) | Phyllosphere microbial communities from UC Gill Tract Community Farm, Albany, California, United States - DLSLF.R1 | ecosystem: Host-associated > Plants > Phyllosphere > Unclassified | place: USA... | reverse complement strand
GCTACCGCCGCCTTGTCCGAGATTATGAGCAGCGTCTCGATGTATCGGAAGCGATGATCTTCATTGCGCTCGGCTCTACATTATTGCGAAGAATGGGTTTCCGCTGAGTTATTAAACCGTCTCTTAGACGACTATATTCTGTTGAAGCGTGGGGAGTTCGCTTATAACAAGGGTAATTCGAAGCTTTACGAATTCGGATGCGTCTTTCCTTTAGAGGATTATGAGCAGGGATTAGTGCCTCACGTTTATGTCTGCTTTAAGCTGAACGAGATCTGCCATCCAGAATTCTTCAAATATCTTTTTGAGGCTGATTATCTTCATGATCAGCTGGGGGCGATGGTTAACACCGGAGTCAGAAATAATGGTCTGCTAAATATTCGTCCGGATGACTTTATGAACGTAAAAGTTCCCGTGCCTCCTATAGAGCGCCAACGATACGTCGCGGGCATACTGGCTGCAGCGTCTGAAGAAATTAAACTTCTTCAGGCGAACCTTCATGCCCTTCAGACGGCTTTGTTGCATAAATCAGGCTCGGCCAGCGTAGAACCTTTGGGTCTGGTAGCCTGAGCGGATGAAACCAGCTCCTCAGAAGTACCGCACCACGAATTGGAAGACGTACAACGAAGCCCTCAAGGCACGTGGCTCGCTGCTCATCTGGCTTGACCCGGCGATGAAGTGGCATGGGCAGCCGAGCGGCAAGCGCGGGCGCAACCAGATGTTCAGCGACCAAGCGATTCAGTTCTGCCTGAGCATCAAGTGCCTTTTTAATTTACCACTGCGCCAAGCCATGGGCATGACGCAAAGCCTGTTGCACCTGGCTGGACTTGAACCGCCCCGGAAATCGTGGAGGCTGGTTGGTTTAAGTTAATGCGGTTTCATCGGCGGCGATTTTGAGCTGCCGATAGTAGTTTGCCTCAGCTTCGGCGGGCGGGATATAGCCGAGTGGTTCCATCAGCCGATGGTGGTTAAACCAGGCTACCCATTCCAGGGTCGCCAGCTCCACGGATTCCCGAGTCTTCCAGGTCCGACGATGAATCAATTCTGTCTTGTATAAGCCGTTGATCGTTTCAGCCAGCGCGTTATCGTAACTGTCGCCCCGACTACCAACCGACGGTTCGATACCGGCTTCGCTCAGGCGTTCGGTGTAGCGGATGCTTAGATATTGCGAGCCTCTATCGGAGTGATGGATCAAAGTTCCATCGTTACCGGGCTGGCGAGCATACAGTGCCTGTTCAAGCGCATCCAGAACGAAATCAGTGGTCATCGACGAACTAACCCGCCAGCCGACAATGCGCCGGGCGAACACGTCCACCACGAAGGCCACGTACAGCCAGCCCTGCCACGTCGAGACGTATGTGAAATCTGACACCCACAGCTGATTTGGCCGATCAGCAGAGAATTGCCGATTGACCCGATCCAGCGGACGCAGGGCGGCAGCATCTGGAATCGTTGTCCGGATTCGCTTGCCGCGTACAGCACCTTGCAACCCCAGCCGCTTCATCAAGCGCTCCACCGTGCAGCGAGCAATGACGATGCGTCCCCGGTTCATCTGCTTCCAGACTTTGACGGCACCATAAACCTGCATGTTGGCTTGCCAGACGCGGCTGATTTCTGGGCACAGGATTTCATCTCGCTTCGCCCGAGAGCATAACTTCGACGGATCACGAAGCTGTGCGGCATGGCGCCGATAACCGGACGGGGCAATCCGCAAGACCTTGCAGATCGGCTCGACCCCGAAGGTGTCGCGATGCTGATCGATAAAGGCCTTCAGGACTTCAAACGGCGGTCGAGCTCCGCCTGAGCGAAAAACGCGCTCGCCAGCTTCAGGATTTCGTTGGCCCGCCGCAGCTCCTTGTTCTCACGTTCCAGGGCTTTGATTCGCTCGCGCTCGTCTGTCGTCACGCCGGCGCGCTCACCTTGGTCAACCTGGTCGCGCTTGACCCACTCATGCAGTGTTTGCGGCGTGCAGCCGATCATCGCTGCAATTGACTCCACTGCCGCCCAGAGCGACGGATGCTCGTTACGCTGCTCACGTACCAGACGGACTGCACGTTCCCGGACTTCCGGCGAAAATTTGCTTGGCTTCTTGTTCATAGCTCCATTCTCTCAAGAGTTGGAGCCTCCATCAAATCCGGGGCGGTTCAACTTGACTGGCCGGCGCCGGACTACAGCACTGTAAGCAGGCGGCAGAAGACAGTCCAGGTCGCCATCGGAGCGGTACCCACGACGACGGGTTTGCATCTGTTGGTGGACAGCACCGGCATCAAGATGCTGGGCGAAGGCGAATGGAAGACGAAAAAGCACGGTGCAGACTATCGCCGCCAATGGCGCAAGGTGCATCTCGGGATTGACGCGTCCACGCTCGAAATCCGGGCCATGGAAGTGACCGACAACAGTATTGGCGACGCGCCCGTCCTACCAGGGCTACTTGATCAGATTCCTGCCGACGAGCGCATTGCCAGCGTCAGCGGCGATGGCGCTTACGACACGAGGGACTGCCACGAGGCCATCGCTTTGCGTGCCGCGCATGCCATCATCCCGACCCGCAAGAACGCCAAACCCTGGAAAACGAACCGCCGCGGTGCGGATGCACGTAACGACATTCTGTACACGACACGCAGGCTGGGCCGGGCGATCTGGAAGAAATGGAGCGGCTACCACCGGCGCAGTCTTGTCGAAACCAAAATGCGCTGCTTCAAACTGCTGGGCGAACGCGTCATGGCACGTGACTTCGACCGTCAGGTCGCCGAACTGCAGGTGCGAGCTGCTGTGCTGAACCGCTTTACTCGACTGGGCAGGCCGGTTACGGTCCCAGTGTTATAAAACCAACTACAAATAGCGTCAGCTCGGCCTTCGCTCAATTTGCTCAACAAAGCCCCTTCAGACACAGAAGCACGCTCTGATGGTCGACTTGCTCACCGGCAAGCGCCGAGTCCATCTTTCGCAACCGACTGCCGAGCCAAAAGCCGCATGACTACCGTCCCCCAGACCTGCGAACAGTACAGCGCCCATCTACCAGCCCTGCACCTGCTGGTCAACCTCGGCTGGCACTTTCTGCCAACGGCCGAGGCCATGGCTTTGCGCGGAAGTACCCGTGAAGTCATCCTGAAAGCCCGGCTGATCGAGGTGCTGCAAACCCGCCGTTTCGACTATAAGGGCGAGGAGTACCCGCTGTCTCCGAGCGGCATCGATCAGATCGTGCGGCAGGTGCAGGCGCTGAACCTGGCCGAGGGCTTGCTGCCTGCCAATGAGCGACTCTATCAGATGCTCACGCTGGGAGTGACCGTTACTGAATTTATGCCAGACGGCAAAAAGCATCAGCCCACGATCGCACTCATGGAGTGGGGCGACATCACGGCCAACCGCTGGGACGTGACCGAGGAGCTGGAAGTGCTCTCCACCCACGGCACGCATCATCGCATCCCGGACTTGGTGGGTTATGTGAACGGCCTGCCGCTTGCCGTGATCGAGGCCAAGCGCCCTGATGCCGCGCACGCCGGCAAGGTGACGGTGAACGAGGGTATCAGCCAGCAGCTCCGCAACCAGCGTCACGATGAGATTCCGCATCTGTTCGCCTATGCCCAGTTGCTGTTGGCGGTGAACCATGCCGAAGGGCGCTATGGCACCACTGGCAGCCCAATGAAGTTTTGGGCACGCTGGCGCGAAGAGCAGTTCAGCGATGCCCAGGTGGGTGAGTGGAAGAACTACCCGCTTGAGGCCAACGTGCAAGCCGCGCTCCTGGCCGGCAAACCGCCCAGGCTACAGGCCTACTTCCGTCAGCTGTGGGCTCAACCATTGCTACCGACGGATCAGGATCGACTACTGGCCGCGCTGCTCAAGCCCGAGCGCTTTCTCGAGTTCTTGCGCCTGTTCGTGCTGTTCGACCGCAAGGCCGGCAAGGTGGTCGCACGCTACCAGCAGTTCTTCGGCATCCGGGCGCTGCTGGAACGCATCAATCTGCGCAAGCCCGATGGTGGTCGCGAAGGCGGCGTGGTGTGGCATACGACGGGTTCGGGCAAGAGCTTTACCATGGTTTTCCTAACCAAGGCGCTGGTGTTGCATCGGAACACGCAGTCTTGCCGCGTGGTGGTGGTGACGGACCGGATCGACCTCGAAGACCAGTTAGCCCGCAACTTCATGAACAGTGGCGCGTTCGGCTCGGCCGTCGCCACCAAGAAAGATGGCGAGAAAGCCAAGGTGGGTTCCGGCCGCGAGCTGGCCAAGCGCATTGGCCAGGGCAGCGAACGGATCGTCTTCACGCTCATCCACAAGTTCGCTACCGCATCGAAGCTGCCCGAGTGCTACAACCCGTCAGACGACATGATCGTGCTAGTGGACGAGGGCCACCGCAGCCACGGTGGTGAAACGCACGAGCGCATGCGCAAGGCTTTGCCGCGCGCCGCCTACGTCGCGTTCACGGGTACGCCGCTGCTGAAAAAGGACAAGACCGCCAACAAATTTGGCCCGATCGTGCACGCCTATACGATGCAGCGCGCGGTCGAGGATGGTACCGTGGCGCCGCTGCTGTATGAAGAGCGTGTGCCCGAGTTGACCATCAACGAGGAAGCCGTCAATCGCTGGTTCGATCGCATCACGGCGGGCTTGACCGCGGAGCAGGCGGCTGACCTCAAGCGCAAATTCGCCAACAAGCAGGTCGTATACGGGGCTGCCAATCGCATCGAGCTGATTGCATGGGACATCGCACAGCACTTTAGCGAGAACATCAAGAAGCTCGACCTTGGACTCAAGGGTCAGGTAGCCACCGCCAGCAAGCTGGAAGCAATCCGCTACAAGCAGTACCTGGACGATACCGGTCTGGTGAGCAGCGCCGTCATTATCTCCGCGCCCGACAGCCGGGAAGGCAACACCGAGGTGGACGAGAGCAAGCTCCCCGAGGTGCAGCGGTGGTGGAACAACAATGTGGGCAAGAACGCCGAGCCCTACGAGGATCAGGTGCTGAAAGACTTCGGCAGCGATGGCGACCCAGATCTGCTCATCGTGGTGGACCGGCTGCTGACCGGCTTCGATGAGCCGCGCAATGCGGTTCTCTACATCGACAAGCCCCTGAAGGACCACAACCTGATCCAGGCCATCGCTCGCGTGAACCGCTTGCACGAGGCAAAGCGCTACGGCGTGCTGGTGGATTACCGCGGCATCCTTGAGGAGCTGGACACGGCGGTGCGCGCCTATCAAGACCTGGAAACGCGCACGCAAGGCGGCTACGAAATAGCAGATATTGAAGGCTTGTACCAGAAGATCAGTACGGAATACAAGCGGCTTCCCAGCCTGCACGATGCCCTGTGGACGATATTCGCGGAAGTAAAGAACAAACAGGACCTGGAGCAGTATCGCCAGGTCCTGATGCCGCGCTATGCGGAAGACGAGGACGGCCAGAGCTACGACACGCGCCAGAAGGTGCGCGATGACTTCTATAGCGCGTTGACCGCGTTCGGCTTGTGCCTCCAGACGGCCCTGTCATCTCGCAGCTTTTTCGAGGACCACAGCTTTTCCGAAGCCGACGTGCAGCGCTACAAGGAGGATTTGCGCTTCTTTACCAGCCTGAGGAAAATCGCCCGGCAGGATGCGCTCGAAACGGTGGACTACGGCGTGTATGAGGAGCAGATCCGGCGCTTGGTGGACAAGCAGGTGATCGGCAGCCAGGTGCGCGAACCCGATGGCGTTTATGTTGTCCACCAGCTAGGCCAGCCCGAAGATACCGAACAGTGGAGCGAGGAGAAGACGCGCAACGAGACCGACATGATCCGTACCCGCCTTAAGAAGACCATCGAGCAGGACCTGGCCGACGATCCCTATGCGCAGAAGGTGTTTGCGGAGTTGCTGAAGCAGGCGATCGCCGAAGCCGAGGCCATGTTCGACCACCCGGTCAAGCAATACGCTTTATTCAAGAAATTCGAAGAGCAGGTCGAGACGCGCGACATCGGGGGACTGCCCGAGGGGCTGGGAGACAACAAGCATGTGCGCGCCTATTTCGGCATCTGCCGCATGGTGCTCGGCGAAGAGGCTTTCGGCCAGGCTGACCATGGTGCGCTGGTCCAGCAAGCCAAAGAGATCGACGACATCGTACAGCGGGCCGTGGCCGAGCATTCGCTCAGCCCGCAGGACATCGAGGCTGCCATCCGCAAGGCGCTGCTGCCCAGGCTATTTGGATTGATGGGGCTGGACAAGGCTAAGGAGGCGATCGACCAGGTAATCCAGGTGACTCGGGTAGGGTTGTCGCGCGGGGGGCAGTGAGGTGGACGAGTATTCCGTCGTCTATGGCGACGAGCGCATCGGCTTTTCGGTGCGGTTCATACCGCGGCTGCGAAAGCGTGTGTCGATTCATGTGCTGCCAGATGGTCGGGTGCAGGTCGAAGCGCCGGAAGGCGCGGCGATCTCCGAAATCAAGCAGGCCGTCCTCCAGCGTGCGCGCTGGGTGTGGCAGCAGTTGCAAGCGCAGCATGAGCGCAAGCGTCATGTACTCCCCAGGGAGTATGTCAGTGGTGAGACGCACTTCTACCTAGGGCGGCGCCACATGCTGAAAATTCAGCCTGCGCAAGGAAGCCAGGGCAACGGGGTCCGCTTGTGGCGCGGCCGTTTGGAAGTCACCACCGCAAAGCCTGACGCGCAAGCTGTGCGCCGGCTTCTCGATGCCTGGTATCGGGAGCGTGCCGGCGACGTGTTTGCCCGAGTGATGCAAGACTTGTCGTCTCGAATGCGGCTGCGTCATGCGCCACCTTTGCGCCTGCTGTCGATGAGAACGCAGTGGGGGAGTTGTTCGCCCAAAGGGGAGGTATTGCTCAACCCAGCTCTGGTGAAAGCACCAAGAGCCTGCATCGAGTATGTGGTTGCCCACGAACTCTGTCACCTCAAAGAGCACAACCACAGTGAGCGCTTCTACCGGCTGCTTGGAACCGTGTTGACCGACTGGGCGGCCCGAAAAGCCGAGCTCGATGACTTGGCAGAGTTGCTGCTCAATCGATGACTGAATCAGCAGGACGCTATCCAGTGAAGCGGACCGCATTGCAAACAAGCGAAAGTGGGGGGGCACAGCCCCCATCCCCCCTTTAGAAGAGCACACACATTACGCACGTAACGTGAGAGCCGAAAATCGGCGATAACTCGTTGATTAAATAAGATATTCAGCGTTTACACTTTGCTCGTCGCGGCGCCGCTGGGAAGGCCAGAACTCGAAAAACGCAGTGTGATCAGTCGCTTGGCTGTACACATTCGTATACATGCGCTGAACAGCCATGGCGATTCACGGTGCCGAGCCAAGGACCCAGTAGAGCAAAAAAAGGCCGCGCAGCGCGCGGCCTCGTCCGCTTTCCCGTCTTGCCTGGCTCTTCCTAGATACCGGTAACTTCGGCAAGCAACTGCTGGTTAGCGTCCACGACGCCAATCCGCTGATTGTCGATCTTCGCCTGGGACGCAATGCCGTACAGAGTCAGCGCCTTCAGCAGAACCGTATCCGTCGTCGTGCCGTTCAGTTCCGCGAACTGGTGGAGTTTCGCGTTCAGCGCTGGCGAAACCTCCAGGGTCATGCTCACCAAATTTCCCATTTGTGGCACCTCCGCGCGTGTTCGGATATCCAATTATAGAGCGATGTTCGCGGCGACAAGCGCGGCATATGCCGCAGTCGTGCGAACCAAAAACGACATGCTTGCTTACCCAAAGCCAGTTTCTGCTGAGTAAGCGGCAATACTATTGACCGTCAATAGTCAAGCCCGCACGATTTGACGCAACAAAAAGACTGTCAAGGTTGAGCTTGCCGCGTCAGAGCGTCAGCGCCAAACTGCTAGCAAATTGTCAACGTTCAATTGCACAGTGCGATGTCTTCCACGGAAAGAACCACCCTTACTCTGCACGAAACCGGTTATGTCCGGCAAAGTCAGCTCGTCGGCAAGAAGGGAGCGCCCGGCATTATTCCGTTCTCGCCGGCGACCCTTTGGCGTAAAGTCGCGGCGGGACAGTTTCCGGCCCCGGTCAAACTGTCTGCTGGGGTTACTGCCTGGCGCGTTGAAGACGTGCGCGCCTGGCTGGATACGCCGCGTTGATCACGCGCTGCCCAGTGGTACCACGTCGGCGCCGAGCCGCAGTTTGTCGAGATAGTCGGCCCACCGCTGCATCATCTCCCGACGTGCAGCCAAGTGAGTAGTCCGGTTATAAGCGCGGCCATTCGGATCCTTGACCGCTTGCGCCAGCTGGTGCTCGATCAGGTCGACGCGTTCGCCAAGCTCCTCGTCCAGTAACGTGCGCGCCATCGCGCGAAAGCCGTGTCCCGTCATCACTTCGCCCTCGTAGCCCAACGATCGCAGCGCTGCGTTAATCGTGTTTTCGCTCATTGGGCGACCGTCATGACGAATGCTGGGGAAGACGTATTGCCGCCTCCCGATGATCTCGTGCATTTCACGCAGGATTCCAGCTGCTTGCTGGGCCAGTGGCACGACATGATCGTTCTGCATCTTCATTTTCTCGGCAGGGATACGCCACTCGGCTGCTTCCAGGTCGATCTCCGACCATTCCGCGTGGCGTAGCATGTGGGGACGGACGAACACCAGTGGCACCAGTTTGAGCGCGCCCGGCAATAGGGATGGCCCTGGTAGCCGTGGATCGCGCGGAGCAGTGCGCCAACTTCGACGGGTTTCGTAATCGCGGCGAAATGCCCGTCGGTGCGCTGCTGGAGTTGCGCCGCAATGCCTGTAGTCGGGTCGCGCTCGACGAGTTCCTTGACCATCGCCAGCTCGAAAACCTTGCTGATGTAAGCAAGCACACGGCGCATCGAATCGATAATGCCGCGTGTCTGCATCCGCTGCATGAGATCCAGGATGTCGGACGGACGGACGCTGTTGACCGGTACGTTGCCGATGAGCGGAAAGACATCGCGTTCGAACCAGCTAACGACGCGCTGTTGCGTCGCCGGGCCTCGTGTACTTGCTGAGGCCTCCAGCCATTCGCGGGCAACGACTTCGAACAGCGCGCCCGCTGCCCGCTTGGCCTCTTTCGCGGCTTCCTGCTTTTCCGCGCCGGGGTCCTTGCCAGCAGCCAGCAGCTCACGAGCGCGGTCGCGCGTCTTGCGGGCGGCAGCCAATGGGACGGCAGGGTAAACGCCAATCGCGAGCGTCTTCTGCTTGCCGGCAAAGCGGTAGTTCAAGCGCCAATACTTGCCGACTCCGTTAACCAAGAGATACAGCCCGCCGCCGTCACTGTGCTTGTCGCCAGCTTTCGTGCCGCTCCACTTTGCCAGCCGAATGAAGGTTTCTGTGAGTGCCATCTGGTCCGTCCTGTTGGTATGCGTTCGAACTCGAAATGAAGGTACCAACAAAAGTACCAACAGCATTTTGAGATGACCGGACTCAGGATGGTTCCTGATGAGACTATCGCTTTGCGCCGCCTCAGAGGGGGAGGCGGGATGTTGAGATGCTGTGAGACACCTCGATTTGAAGAGGTGGTCCCTCCGACAGGAATCGAACCTGTATCTAACGCTTAGGAGGCGCTTGTACTATCCATTGTACTACGGAGAGGACACTGCGATTCGGCGAGCGGATCCTGTCGGACAGGCCGGAATCGTGAACCGATCGCAATTATAGCCGATGATTCGGACAATATTCGAGGTCTGCCGACGCTAGTCGGTACAATGCGCCTTTCTTTCATTGCCGCACACGATCATGGCTGTCATTTCCCTCTCTTCCGCGCAACTGGCTTTCGGCCACGTCGCGCTGCTCGACCATGCCGACTTCTCACTGGAAGTCGGCGAGCGCGTCGGTCTCATCGGCCGCAATGGCACCGGCAAATCCTCGCTGTTGAAGATTATCTCCGGTCGCTCGAAACTCGACGATGGCCTGCTGGTCATGCAGCAGGGCCTCAAGATCGCCTACGTCGAACAGGAGCCGGTTTTCGACCCGGCGATGACCGTGTTCGACGCCGTCGCCGGCGGCATGGGCGAGCTCACAAGCATGCTGGCCGAGTACGAGGCGCTGACCGGCCAGTTCGGGCAGGGCAATGACGATGCAGTCATGGAGCGCATGCACGAGCTGCAGGTCAAGCTCGATGCGACCGATGCCTGGAGCCTCGATAACAAGGTCGAGACCACGCTGGGCCGCCTCGGCCTGAACGGCGCGGCGCAAATGGGCACGCTGTCGGGCGGTATGCAGAAGCGCGTGGCACTGGCAGTGGCGCTGGTCTCCGGCCCCGACGTGCTGCTGCTGGACGAGCCGACCAACCACCTCGACTTCACCTCGATCCAGTGGCTGGAAGGCCTGCTGCGCGAATTCCGCGGCTCGGTGCTGTTCATTACCCACGATCGGCGCTTCTTGGATAATGTTGCCACCCGCATCGTCGAACTCGACCGCGGCCGCCTGCTGTCCTTCCCGGGCAACTTCACCAAGTACCAGGAACGCAAGAAGGAGTTGCTGGCGATCGAGGAGATCGAGAACGCCAAGTTCGACAAGGTGCTGGCCCAGGAAGAAGTCTGGATCCGCAAGGGCGTGCAGGCGCGTCGTACCCGCGACGAAGGCCGCGTGCGCCGCCTGGAAGCGCTGCGCCTGGAGCGCGCCGCGCGCCGCGACCAGCAGGGCCAGGTCAAGCTCGACGTCGGTACCGGCGAGCGTTCGGGCAAGATCGTCGCCGAACTGGAAAACGTCTCCAAACGCTACGGCGACAAGGTGATCATCGAAGGCTTCACCGGCATCGTGATGCGCGGCGACAAGGTCGGCCTGATCGGCCCGAACGGCGCCGGCAAGACCACCTTGCTGAAGATCATCCTCGGCGAGGAGACGGCCGACAGCGGTATCGTCAAGCTCGGCACCAAGCTGAACGTGGCTTACTTCGACCAGATGCGCGCCCAGCTGAACGAAGAGGCCTCGTTGGCCGACACGATCTCGCCGGGCAGCGACTGGGTCGAGGTCAACGGCCAGCGCAAGCACGTGATGAGCTACCTCGGCGACTTCCTGTTCGCACCCGAGCGTGCGCGTTCGCCGGTCAAATCGCTGTCCGGCGGCGAGCGCAACCGCCTGCTGCTGGCGCGCCTGTTCGCCAAGCCGGCCAACTGCCTGGTGCTGGACGAGCCGACCAACGACCTCGACATCGACACGCTCGAACTGCTCGAAGAGCTGCTGGCCGAATACAAGGGCACGGTGTTCCTGGTCAGCCACGACCGCACCTTCCTCGACAACGTCGTCACCGAGGTGATCGTTTCCGAAGGGCAGGGGATGTGGCGCGAATACGTCGGTGGTTACAGCGACTGGGAACGCGTGAAAAACGAGGCTGCCAAAGCGCCGCCGGCCGCGGCACCGGCCCAGGCTGTAAAGACGAGTTCGCCCAAAATGAATGAAATGTCATCCAACGCACAGAACGCGTCTAGCAAGAAGGTAAAGTTGAGCTACAAGGAGCAGCGAGAGCTGGAGGAACTTCCTCAGCTCATCGCCAGCCTTGAAGATGAGCAGTCGGCAATCACGGCCCAGCTGAATTCGCCAGACTTTTACAAGACCAATCCCGCAGATGCGCGCAGAATGAACGCCCGTTTTGCGGAGATCGAGGACTTGCTGCTTGAAACCCTGAATCGCTGGGAGCGCCTCGAAGCGCGCGCCAGGGGGGAGTAGCATGGCTCGCTAGAGAGCGCAGGCCAGGTGCCTGCTGATGGAGAGACATGACCGAACATGACGACCGCATCGCTCCACCTGGCACGGCAGCCTTGCCTGCCGATGCACCCATGTTCAACGCTGCGGCCTGGGCGCGCATCCTGCCTTTCGCGGCCTACCTGTTCTTCATCGTCGCCGGCGACGTCCTCGAACGCATGGGCGTCGCCGCCTCCACGCTGCTCTGGCTCTATCCCCTCAAGATTGCTGTCGTTGTTTTGCTGCTGGCGCTGTTCTGGCGCCAGTATGCCGAGCTCAAGCCTTTCCGCCTTTCTTCCGTACAAGCGCTGACTGCGCTCGCCACCGGTGTCGTGGTGCTGGTCCTGTGGATCAGCCTGGATGCCGACTGGATGATCTTCGGTTCTTCCGCCGGTTTCGACCCGCGCGGCCAGGGTGGCCAGATCGACTGGCTGCTGGTCGCGATCCGCATCTTCGGTGCGGCCCTGGTCGTGCCGGTGATGGAAGAACTGTTCTGGCGCTCCTTCCTGATGCGCTGGATTGCCGCTCCCAATTTCGAGTCGGTTGAGCCATCTCAACTCGGTCTCAAAAGCTTCATCATCTCCGTCCTGTTGTTCGGCTTCGAGCATAACCTGTGGCTGGCCGGCATCGTCGCGGGCGCGGCCTACAACTTGCTGTACATGCGCCACCGCACGCTGTGGTCACCCATCCTCGCGCACGCCGTCACCAATGGCCTGCTGGGACTGTGGGTCGTCCGGACCGGCAACTGGTCGTATTGGTAAACCATCCAGCGCATTTAACTTTAAGAAGACAAACAATCATGTTGAATTCCCGCGTGCGTCCCCTTGCCCTCCTGCTCTTGTCCGCCTTTGCCGCGATACCGGCCGGGGCAGGACCCAGCGATGCGCTGCACGTCTACGGCGGCGTCGCCTACGGCCACGACGATAATCTCTTCCGCATTCCCGAAGACCGCCCGGCCTTCGACAACACGCGCGGCGACTCGTGGTGGACGCGCGAAGGCGGCCTGCTGTTCGACAATACCTACAGCCGGCAGCGCATCACGCTCGTGGCCAAGCTGTCGAAGACCAACTTCGACCATTTCAAGCAGCTCGATTACGACGGCAAGGACCTGCAGGCCAACTGGGCCTGGCAGCTCGGCAATCATCTGGAAGGCAGGATCGGCACGACCTACCAGCAGGTGCTGGCGCCGTACACCGACTTCGCCAGCAACGAGCGCAACCTGCGCACCACACGCAGCAATTACGTGGACGGCGCCTGGCGCTTCCATTCGGCATGGCGCGTGCGGGCCGGCTTCCAGCGCGACAAGTACAACTACGAGGCGATCAGCAACCGCTACAACAACCGTACCGAGGACACCAGCGAACTCGAACTCGACTACCTGGCGCGCAGCGGCAGCACGGTCGGCCTGGTGGCGCGCCACGTGAAGGGCAAGTATCCGTTCCCGCGTCCGGTCGGTCCGTTCACGGTCAACGACCGCTTCACCCAGGACGAGTTGAAGGCGCGCGTGAAGTGGCTCGCGACCGGCTCGACCACGCTCGATGCGCTGATCGGCTACACGCGCCGCGACCAGGCCTCGTTCGGCGAGGGCAAGACCAGCGGCCTGGCTGGCAAGATCAACGCCACCTACAAGCCGCGCGGCAAGATGACCTATACGGCCGCGGCCTGGCGCGACTTCGCTCCGCTCGAGAGCACGATTGTCAGCTACACGCTGAACAAGGGCGCCAGCGTGGGCGCCCAATGGGATGCGACGGCCAAGATCTCGGTCAATGCCGACGCCATTTACGAACGCCGCAGCTATAGCGCGCGCCGCGAGTTTGCCGGGTCCGACAACCTGCGCGATTCGGTGCGTACGGCAACCCTGCGCGCGACCTGGCGCCCGCGTCCCACCCTCCAGGTGCAGGGCGGCGTCGCACACCAGGAGCGCAGCGGCTCCGTCGCCATCGGAACCGGCAGCTTCAAGTCGAACAGCGTGACGCTGACGGCCAACGCCCAGTTCTGAGGCAGTTCTTTCAGGTTCCTATGACGGTCAATGACATACCACTGATATCGTTCTTCCAGCGGGTGCTCGATCCCCTGATCATCATGGGAACCTTGTACCTGTCGGCACTGGTGTACCACGAGCCTTTCTCCGGCTACATGCTGGTGCTGATGATCCTGGCCTTCTTCATTTCGTCGGCCGTGTACCAGCACATCGATCCCTACCGCACCTGGCGCAGCGGACGCATGTGGGCCTACGGGCGCGATACCGTGTTCGGCTGGGGCGTGACCCTGGCCGTGCTGTGGTTCCTCGGCTCGTCGAGCGGCCTGAAGTACTTCTACGATGGACGCGTGCTGCTGGCCTGGGCAGTCGCCACGCCGGTGATCCTGCTCACCAGCCACATCGCCGCGCGCCTGGCGAATGCGCCGGGCCGCAGCAAGGAAGTGCGTTCGGTGGTGGTGGTCGGCGTCAACGACGTCGGCCTGAAGTTCGCGCGCGTGGTCGAACAGCACCCGAATCTGTTCATGGCAGTGCGCGGCTTTTTCGAGGACCGCGCCGACGACCGCATTCCCGCCGACATGCCTTACCCGATGTTGGGCAAGACCGAAGACCTGGCCCAGTACGTGCGCGAGCACGGTACCAAGATGATCTTCATCAGCCAGCCGATCTCGGCCCAGCCGCGTATCCGCAAACTGATCGACGAGCTGCAGGACACCACGGCCTCGGTCTATTTCCTGCCCGACGTCTACATCTTCGACCTGATGCAGGCGCGTTTCGACAACGTCGGCGGCATGCCCGTCATCGCTATCTGCGAGACGCCCTTCATGGGCCTGAACAGCACCATCAAGCGCGCCTCGGACATCGTGCTGGCCTCGCTGATCCTGCTGATGCTGGCGCCGCTGATGCTGGTGGTGGCCATCGCCGTGAAGCTGAGCTCGCCCGGCCCGATCATCTTCCGCCAGCGCCGCTACGGCCTGTATGGCGACGAGATCATCGTCTACAAGTTCCGCTCGATGACGGTGATGGAGAACGGCGGTGCGGTGGTGCAGGCCCAGCGCAACGATGGCCGGGTGACGAAGATCGGCGGCTTCCTGCGCCGTACCTCATTGGACGAGCTGCCGCAATTCATCAACGTGCTGCAGGGCAGGATGAGCATCGTCGGACCGCGTCCGCATGCGGTGGCGCATAACGAGCAGTACCGCAAGCTGATCAAGGGCTACATGCTGCGCCACAAAGTAAAGCCGGGAATTACCGGTTGGGCCCAGGTCAACGGCTTGCGTGGCGAAACCGCCACGCTGGACAAGATGGAAGCGCGCATCCAGTACGACCTGGACTATCTGCGCAACTGGTCCGTATGGCTGGACCTGTGGATCGTGCTCAAGACTGTCAAAGTCGTGTTGATGCGCGAAAACGCATTTTAAATATGTTTTAGAGGAAATTAAGTCTACTTAAGGTTGACTTAAAGGGGCGGATTCAATCGGATCGGCGCTTGCGGGGACGATTGGGCTGCGTAGAATAATTGATGAGATTGCAATATTTTAAGGGGCTTATCCAGATTGGGTCTGCTACCTGAAAGGCAAGCAAGAACATGAAAAAAGCGCTGATCACAGGAGTGACCGGACAGGACGGCTCTTACCTTGCCGAACTGCTGCTCTCGAAAGGCTATGAAGTACACGGGATCAAGCGGCGCGCCTCGCTGTTCAATACCGGGCGCATCGACCACATCTACCAGGATCCCCATCTCGAGGACGCGAACTTTTTCCTGCACTACGGTGACCTGTCGGATACCTCGAATTTGAATCGCATCATGTGCGAGATCAAGCCGGACGAGGTCTATAACCTGGGCGCGATGAGCCATGTGGCGGTTTCCTTCGAGTCGCCGGAATACACGGCCGACGTCGACGGCCTCGGCACCCTGCGCCTGCTGGAAGCGATCCGCTTCCTGGGGCTGGAAAAGACGACGCGCTTCTACCAGGCTTCGACTTCCGAACTGTACGGCCTGGTGCAGGAAACCCCGCAGCGCGAGACCACGCCTTTCTATCCGCGCAGCCCTTACGCAGTGGCCAAGCTGTACGCCTACTGGATCACGGTGAATTATCGCGAAGCCTATGGCATGTATGCCTGCAACGGCATCCTGTTCAACCACGAATCCCCGCGCCGCGGCGAAACCTTTGTGACCCGCAAGATCACACGCGGCCTGGCGAACATCGCCCAGGGCTTGGAGCAGCAACTGTTCCTGGGCAACCTGGATGCGCTGCGCGACTGGGGCCATGCCCGCGACTACGTCGAGATGCAGTGGCTGATGCTGCAGCAGGACAAGCCCGAAGACTACGTGATCGCGACCGGGCGCCAGTACTCGGTGCGCACCTTCGTCGAGCTGGCTGCGCGCGAGTTGGGCATCGAGATCGCCTGGCAGGGGGAGGGCGTGGTCGAGCGCGGCGTGATCGCTTCCGTGACCGGCGATAAAGCACCGGGGGTTGTGGTAGGCCAACCAATCGTCGCGGTCGATCCTCAATACTTCCGCCCGACGGAGGTCGACACCCTGCTCGGCGACCCCGGCAAGGCGCGCGAGCGTCTCGGCTGGGAACCGCGTACCCCTTTCGAAGCGATGGTGCAGGAAATGGTGGCGGCCGATCTGGACACGGCGCGCCGCCACAAGCTGCTGGCATCGCATGGTTACAACGTTGCAATTTCAATGGAGTGAACGTTGAATACTCAGCCCCGCATCTACGTCGCCGGCCATAACGGCCTGGTCGGCTCGGCCATCGTGCGCACCCTGCGCGCGCAAGGCCACACCAACATCGTCACCCGCAGCCACAAGGAACTGGAACTGACGGACCAGGCCCAGGTACGCGAGTTCTTCCGTACCGAGAAGATCGACCAGGTCTACCTGGCGGCCGCCAAGGTGGGCGGCATCCACGCCAACAATACCTATCCGGCCGACTTCATCTACGACAACATGATGGTGCAGGCCAACGTCGTCCATGAAGCCAGGTTCAATGGCGTGCAAAAGCTGCTGTTCCTGGGCTCGTCCTGCATCTACCCGCGCATGGCGCCGCAGCCGATCAAGGAAGAGTACCTGATGAGCGGCATGCTGGAGCCGACCAACGAGCCTTACGCCATGGCCAAGATCGCCGGCATCAAGCTGTGCGAGAGCTACAACCGCCAGTACGGGACCGATTACCGCAGCGTGATGCCGACCAATCTTTACGGCCCTGGCGACAACTACCACCCGGAAAACAGCCACGTCATCCCGGCCCTGATCCGACGCTTCCACGAAGCCAAGCTCAGCAACGCACCGGAGGTCGTGATCTGGGGCAGCGGCAAGCCGATGCGCGAGTTCCTCTACGTCGACGACATGGCGGCGGCCTGCGTGCACGTGATGAATCTCGACCAGGCCACCTATGCCAAGTACACCGATCCGATGCATTCGCACATCAACGTCGGCACCGGCCAGGACGTCACCATCGCCGAGCTCGCGCGCCTGGTGGGCGAGGTGGTCGGCTACCGCGGCCGCATCGGCTTCGACACCAGCAAGCCGGACGGCACGCCGCGCAAGCTGCTGGACGTGTCGAAGTTGACGCAGCTCGGCTGGCAGGCCAGCACGCCGCTGTCGGAAGGCCTGCGCCAGGCCTATGCCGCTTTCGTCGAGCTGACGGAGGCGGAACAGAACCGTGCGGCAGCCTGACGGGACGCCGCGCGCGTACGCCTACGGTTGAGTGTTAACCGACGAACAGAGGCGCAAGCGTGCGGCACCCAGAATGCATCAGTAGCAGACTGAAGCTTGAGACTGCTTCGGCATAAAAAGAGTTCCACTAACCCCCAAGGAAACTATCTTGAACACATACCACCTGGCTGCCATGAAAACGACCTCTGCTCCCTCTACCCCGAAGCGCGTGCTGTGCGCCGCGCTGATCCTGGTTGCGGCAACCTTGAGCGCATGCGGCGACAAGGCGACGAAAGAAAAGAAACCGGGACAAGCCCTGGCCAGCGTCAACGGCGAAGAAGTCACGGTGCTGCAGCTGAACGAGGAACTGCAGCGTGCCGGCGTCACGGCAGCCCAGCAGGACACGGCCAGCAAGCAGCTGCTGCAAGTCCTGATCGACCGCCAACTGCTGCAGGAGGCGGCAGCCAAGGAAAACCTGGACCGCGATCCCAAGGTCATGCAGGCGATCGACCGCGCGAAGTCGCTGATCATCGCCCAGGCTTACCTGCAAAAGCGTGTGGGCAACGTCACCAAGCCCACGTCGAAAGAAGTCGAAGACTACTTCAACGCACATCCGGAATTTTTCTCCAACCGCAAGCAATTCAGCATGAGCGAAATCGTCATCGGCGCCAACGATCTCACGCCTGAAGTGCGTGCCGCCGCCGACAGCGCCAAGTCGCTGGAGGAGGTCGCGGTCTGGATGGATGCGCACAAGATCAAGTACGGACGTACCCAGATCACCCGCAGCACCGCCGACGTGCCGCCGCAGCTGTCGTCCAAGCTGCTCGGCATGCCGAAGGGCCAGTTGTTCGTGGTCAAGGAAGGCCCGCGTGCGATGTTCATTTCCGTGAACGAGGTCAAGGATGCGCCGGTCACACTGGCGGTCGCCGCCCCGCAGATCGAGCAGTTCCTGGTGAACAAGAAGAACAAGGAGCTGGCTTCGGCCGAGCTGCAGCGCCTGCGCGCCGACGCCAAGATCGAGTACATCAACAAGTCGATGATGCCCGATCCGAAGGCTGCACCGGCGATGCCGGCAGGCGGCGTCCCGACCAGCGCGGTGGCGGGCGCCGATGCCGCGCCGGTCGCCGACCAGAACGGCGGCACGCCGGCCGCCGGTGCGGGCGCAACCCCGGCCCCGGCCGGAGCGCCGGACCGCGACAACGGCACCGACAAGGCGGCGCTGGATCGCGGCGTTGCCGGCCTGAAGTGATACGTCAACATTGATCAAAAAGAGGGAATAAAAATGAAACGACTCGTACACTGGATGATCGCAGCAACCCTGGCACTCGCCGCCGGCTTTACCAACGCGGCCGAAGTCGTGCTGGGACCGGGCGACGTGGTCAAGGCTTCGGTCTATGGCAGCCCGGACCTGGCCACCGAGACCCGCGTCTCGGAAGCCGGCAGCCTGACTTTCCCGCTGCTGGGCGAAGTGCAGGTCGGCGGCCTGACCACGCAACAGGCCGAGAAGAAAATCGGCGGCCTGCTGGAGAAGGGCGGCTACCTGAAGAAGGCCCAGGTCAACCTGCTGATCACCACGCTGGCCAGCCAGCAGGTGTCGGTGCTGGGCCAGGTCAATCGTCCGGGACGTTATCCGGTCGAAGGTAAACGCAAGGTGCTGGATCTGCTGGCCATTGCCGGCGGCGTCAACGCAGAAGGAAGCGATATGGTCAGCCTGGTGCGCACCCGTAACGGCACCACCACCCGCGAAACCATCGACATCGTCGACATGGTGCGCAAGGGCGAACTGAACCGCGACTACGAAGTGGCCGGCGGCGACATCATCTTCGTCGAGCGCGCTCCGCGCGCCTACATCACCGGCGAAGTGAACCGTCCGGGTCCGTTCCGTATCGAGCGCGCGATGACCGTACAGCAGGCCCTGTCGGCCGGCGGCGGCCTGACCCAGCGCGGCACCCAGCGCGGTCTGCGCATTACCCGCAAGGATGCCAGCGGTGTGGCGAAGACGATGGAAGTGAAGGGTGATGACATGGTGCAAACCGACGACGTCATCACCGTGAAAGAAAGCTGGTTTTAAGGTAGTTGAGGCCCCGGCGGTCGGGGCCGCTTTGTTCCACCCGTTTTGAAAAAGGTTCATCATGAACGTCCATCAATTCCTGCTGATCTTGCTTGCACGGAAGAAGATCATCCTGACGACCCTCTTGTTGACGGTCGCGCTGGCCCTGGGCTGGAGCTTAATCCAGGGCAAGACCTACAAGGCGACGGCATCCGTTCTGTTGAACTACAAAGGGGTGGATCCGCTGACCGGGCTGACCATGCCGGGCCAGCTGCTGCCGGGCTATATGGCCACCCAGATCGACATCATCAGCAGCAAGAACGTGGCGCTGCGCGTGGTCGATGCGCTGCACCTGGCCAGCAGCCCGGCCGTGATCCAGCAATTCAACGAAGCCAATGAAGGGCGCGGCTCGGTGCGCGACTGGCTGGCCGACCTGCTGCTGAAGAAACTCGAGATCGTGCCTTCGCGCGAATCCTCGGTGGTCGAGATCAGCTTCAAGGGCGCCGACCCGGCCTTCTCGGCGGCGGTCGCCAACGCATTCGCCGACGAGTACGAAAAGATCACCGTCCAGCTGAAAACCCAGCCGGCCAAGAAAGCATCCTCGTATTTCAACGAACAAACCAAGCAGCTGCGCGACAACCTGGAAGCTGCCCAGGCCCGCCTGTCGAAGTACCAGCAGGAGAAGGGCATCGTCAGCCTGGACAACAACCGTGTCGACGTCGAACTGTCGCGCCTGAACGAACTGTCGGCCCAGCTGGTGCAGGCCCAGACCGCCGCGATGGAAGGCAATTCGCGCCAGGCCGCCGCCGGTTCCGCGCTGACCTCGCCGGACGTCGCCAACAACGCCCTGATCCAGCAGATGCGCGCCAACCTGGCTACCGCCGAAGGCAAGTTCGCCGATACCTCGCAGCGCTACGGCAAGAACCACCCGCAATACCAGGCCGCACAGGCCGAGCTGGGCAAAGTCCGCGCGGAGCTGAACGCCGCCCTCGGCACCGTCTCGCGCAGCGTCGGCGCGAATGCCCAGGTGATGCGCCAGCGCGAAGCCGAACTGCGCGAAGCCGTGGCCCAGCAGAAGGCCAAGGTGCTGGAACTGAACCGCGCCCGCGACGAACTCGGCGTGCTGCTGAAAGATCTCGACAGCGCCCAGCGCGCCTTCGACGCCGCTTCGCAGCGCTTCTCGCAAACCCGCATCGAAGCCCAGTCCGAGCAGTCCGACATCTCGCTGCTGAACCCGGCCGTGGCGCCGACCGAGCCGTCCGGCCCGCGCGTGCTGCTGAACACCCTGGTCGGCATCCTGGCCGGTACCGTGCTGGGCGTCGGCCTGGCCCTGCTGCTGGAATTGCTGAACCGTCCGGTGCGCTCGCCGAGCGACGTCAAGGACATGCTGGGCATCCCGGTGCTCGGCACCATCGAATGGAAGACGCCGCACCGCCGCGGCGGCGGCATCCGTTCCCTGATGACGCCGCGCCGCCTGTTGCGCCTGAACTGAAGCGCCTGAATTGATCGAGGACCGACCATGAATTCACCGATGCTATCCGCCGTCCCCGCCGACCACGCCGCCGAAATGAGCATGGGCGCGCTCCTGCTCGATTCCGGCAAGTTGAACCCGGAAGATGCCGAACGCGTGCTGCGCATGCAGAAGGAAACCGGCATCCGCTTCGGCGAAGCGGCCGTGCGCCTGGGACTGGTGAGCGAGGATGATATCCAGCAGGTGCTGGCGCGCCAGTTCTCCTATCCGTATCTGCAGAAAGGGCAGGCCGGCCTGTCGCCCAAGCTGGTCGCCGCCTACGAGCCGTTCTCGCCCCAGGTCGAGTCGCTGCGCGCGATCCGCAGCCAGCTGATGCTGCGCTGGTTCGCCCGCGGCCGGCGCGCGCTGGCCATCGTCGGCGTCGACCAGGACGATGGCGCCGCGCTGTTCGCGGCCAACCTGGCGATCGTGTTCTCGCAGCTGGGCGAACAGACCCTGCTGGTGGATGCCAACCTGCGCGCCCCGCGTCAGCAGGATGCGTTCGCGATCAAGCCGCGCCAGGGCCTGTCGGACCTGTTGGCCGGGCGTGCCGACCTCGACGTGATTGCCCGCGTGCCGGCCTTCGTCGACCTCTCGGTAATGCCGGCCGGGACCCTGCCGCCGAATCCGCAGGAGCTTCTGGCGCGCGAAGGCTTCCGCAACCTGAATACCATGCTCGAAAGCCGTTACGACATCGTGCTGTACGACGTCCCGCCCTTCCAGGCCGGGGTCGACGCGGTGGCGGTGGCCAGCCGCGCCGGCGGCGCGCTGCTGGTAACGCGCAAGAACTACACCCGCATCTCGCACATCGGCCGTACCGCCGAACAGCTGGTCGACGCCGGCTGCGAGATCCTCGGCTCGGTGGTGATGGAGTTCTGAGATGGATACCGGCGCCCGCTCCAGCCTGCCGTCGTCCGCGCTGGCCATGCGATCGATGCGCGCCGCGCTGCCGGAATGGTGGCCGGTGCTGCTCGGCCTGGCGATCCTGTTCGTGCCGACCTTCTACGACCTGTTCACCGGCGCCTGGGTCGGTGAAGAGCAGGGCCACGGCCCGATCATCTTCGGCCTGGCGCTGTGGCTGATCTACCGTAAATGGCCCGACATGCTGGCCGCCACCACGCCGGCGCGCGCACACTGGAGCGGCTGGCCGATCCTGGTGGCCGGCCTGCTGGCGCACATGCTGGGCCGCTCGCAGAAGATCCTGATGCTGGAAGTGCTGTCGATCATCCTGGTGATGATGGCGGTGCTGCTGGTCAAGCGCGGCGGCCGTGCGATGGGCGTGCTGTGGTTCCCCTTCTTCTTCATGATCTTCATGGTGCCGCTGCCCAGCGAGTTCGTGGCCGCGGTGACGATGCCGATGAAGATGGCGGTGTCCTGGGCCACCGAGCACATCCTGTTCGCCTTCGGCTACCCGATCAGCCGCTCCGGCGTGATCCTGCAGATCGGCCAGTACCAGTTGCTGGTGGCCGATGCCTGCGCCGGCCTGCAGACCCTGCTGACCCTGGAAGCGCTGGGCCTGTTCTACCTGAACCTGATGCGCCACCCTTCCGCCTTCCGCAACATCGGCCTGGCGATCTTCATCATCCCGATCTCGTTCTCGGCCAACGTGATCCGCGTGATCGTGCTGACCCTGATCACCTATTACTACGGCGACGCGGCGGGGCAGGGCTTCCTGCACGGCTTTGCCGGCATGGTGCTGTTCGTGACGGCGCTGGTGCTGATCCTGTCGATCGACTCGGCTCTGCAGTGGACCATCCGTCGCCGCGAGGCGAAGAACGCGCCGCTGCGTACGAAGGAGGCCGCATGAACCGCAAGCTCCTCGCAAGCGTCGTGCTCGGCGTGGCGATGGCCGGCACCTCGGCCCTGACCGGGGCCCTGACGCCGACCCAGAAAGTGGCCGACGCCCGCGCCAACTTCAACCTCGACGCGATGGTCCCGAAAAGCTTCGCCGGCTGGACCGTCGACACCAGCGTGGTTCCGCTGACGCCGGACCCGACCCAGAAGGAACTGATCGCCGCGCTCTACGACCAGACCCTGTCGCGCACCTATGTGAACGCCCAGGGCCAGCGCGTGATGCTGTCGATCGCCTACGGCGGCGACCAGAGCAAGCAGCTGCAGCTGCACCTGCCCGAGGTCTGCTATGTGGCCCAGGGCTTCGACATGCTCAAGGACCGCCGCGACGAGCTCGACACCGGTTTCGGCAAGGTCCCGGTCAAGCGCCTGGTGGCGCGCCAGAACAGCCGCAACGAGCCGATCACCTACTGGATCACGATCGGCGACAAGGCCGTGAAGTCGGGCCTCGACCAGAAGATGCAACGCTTCATCTACGGCCTGTCGGGCCACATCCCGGACGGCATGCTGGTGCGCGTGTCGACCATCGAAGCCGACGAGGCCGGCGCCTACAAGGTCCAGGACCGCTTCGTCGAGCAGATGCTCGCGGCCCTCGATCCGCAGGCGCGGACCCGGCTGATGGGCGCCGCCCCCAAGAAAGGATAAGGGCCGGCGATGCAGAACCTCCTCCTTTACGTCTACACCTCGCTGCCCTTCGTGGTCGTGGCGCTGCTGTGCGTGGCGGCGATCGTCGCCGCCGGCATCGGCATGGTGCGGCCGCGCTGGCTGGCCTATGCCTACATGCTGGTGTTCTTCCTCAAGAACTCGACCAACTACGGCTCGCTGGCGACCATGGGCTCGCCCGGCATCTATACGCGCGGTTCGGGCGTGCTGCTGTTTCCGGTGCTGTTCTGGATGATGTTCGGGTTCTGGGCCTGCGCCCGTGTGTCGGCCAGCTTCCAGCGCCAGCCGACGCCGCCATGCAACCTGCGGCCCTGGTTCCTGGCCTGGTTCCTGCTGCTGGGCGCCCACATTGCGGTCGGCCTGTTCTCGGGCGTGAAACTGGCCGACATCCTGGGCGTGTCCGGCTTCTCCAACATCATCTGGATGGCACCGCTGGTGTCGCTGCTGGTGCTGTCCTTCCGTACCCGCGAAGATGCCATCGAGCTGTCGCGCTTCATCATGCTGGTCGGGCTGGGCCGCGCCATGTTCGGCCTGGTGCGCTGGGCCTTCCTGAAGGGCGACCCGAACAACGTCTACGCCAACATGAACGGCTTGAACATCAAGCTGACCTTCTTCGACATCAACGACAGCCTGCTATGCACGATCGCGTTCGCGATCGCCGCGGTCAACCTGTTCCAGGTCGTCAAGACCGACCGCAGCTTCTTCTGGCGCCTGGTCGAATGGGCGACCCTGGGCGCGACCGCCGCCTGCGTGGTGCTGTCCTACCGCCGCACGGCCTGGATCGGCTTCGTGCTGGCCGGCCTGATCATCATGATGCGCTTCCCGATGCAGCGCCGCATCCAGCTGATGGTGCTGGGCACCCCGGTGGTCGGTGCCGGCCTGCTGTACGCGGCCTTCAAGCGCCTGGGCCAGACCAAGGGCGCGGGGCAGGGCCTGTCCAGCCTGGTCTTCGACATGCAATCGAAGAAGTTCGGCGCCGAGAGCGAACGCGTGCTGGAGCTGAAGTTCGCGCTGGCCGACTTCCTGTCGCATCCGCTGACCGGCATCGGCACCTGGGGCCGTTATACCGGCTACCAGCACATTTCCTGGCAGGCGAATCCGGAAGGCGGCCTGTTCATCCATAGCGGCGTGCTGCACATCGGCCTGAAGGCCGGGCTGCCGGGCCTGGTCCTGCTGATCGGCACGATCTGGACCTTCATGATGTTCGCCCGCCGCGCGCTGCGCACCGCGCCGCCCGAACTGCTGGGCCTGGCCACGGCCGGTGCCGCCGGGCTGGCCTTCATGCTGCCCGACCTGCTGGTCGGCACGCCTTTCCCGCAAGTGCGTACGACCCAGATGCTGGCGATCTGCCTGGCGCTGCCCTATGTTGCAATGGCAGTGTGCCGCGAGCAGTCCGCCGTCCAGACGGCAAAGGAGAACAAGCGCGGCCACGTCAACCTGGTGCCGACGCGCGTCGCTGTCTGACATGAATCTGAGCCTGCTTCGCAACGCCTTCTCCAACCTGCTCGGCGCCATCATCCCCGCCCTGGTGGCGCTGGGAACCGTACCGCTGGTGGTCAAGGGACTGGGCGATGCGAACTACGGCGTGTATTCGCTGGTCACCGCCATCGTCGGCTATTTCGCGGTCATCGACATCAACGTCACCGCCGGCTCGGTCAAGTACATCGCCGAGTTCAACGCTAACCGCGACCAGGAACGCATCGACGAGACCGTGTTCTTCGGCCTGAGCGTCTATTCGATGCTGGGCCTGTTTGGGGGCATTGGCCTGTTCGTCGGCGCCCACTTCTTCGTCACCCGCGTGTTCTCGGTGCCGCCGCAGCTGGTGGGGGAGGCCGTCGCCACCCTGAAGCTGGCGGCGCTCGGCTTCTTCCTCGGCCAGTTGCAGAGTTACCTGAACAGTATTCCGCAGTCGCTGATGCGCTACGACATCGCCAGCCGCATCGAGATGGTGTTCGGCACCGGCGTGCCGCTGCTGACGGTGGCGGTGCTGATGCTGGGCTACGGCCTGTTCGAAGTGATCCTGGTGCGCGTGGTGGCCAGTGCGCTGAACTGCGCGATCCTGTGGCGCTGCATCCGGCGCCTGCTGCCCCAGCTCGCCTGGCGCAAGCCGGGGGCGGCGATACGGCGCGAGCTGCTCGGCTTTTCCGCCTACTCTTTCCTGTCCCGCTTTGCCGGCCTGTCGTATGCGTATGCCGACAAGCTGATCATCGGCGCCCTGGTCGGCGTGACCGGCCTGGCCTATTTCACGGTCGCCTCGACCCTGGCCAACCGCGTCCTCAGCCTGACGTTCCGCCTGTCGGGCGTTTTGTTCCCGGCCGCCAGCGCCCTGGCCGCGCGCGGCGAGCTGGAGCGTCTGCGCACTCTCTACCTGAAGGCCAGCCGCTACGTGGTCTTCCTCAACGCCTCGGTGCTGGTGCTGGTCGCCGTGTTCTCCTACCAGATCCTGTACTACTGGATCGATCCGCAGTTCGCGCGCGTCGGCCAGGCGGTGCTGGCGGTGATGGCGCTGTCGCAGTTCATCGATTCGCTGACCAGCCTGCCGTCCCTGGTCAACGACGGCATGGGCCACCCGCGCTACTCCGGCATGTTCGCGCTGGCGCGGGCCGGCGTCGGCCTGGTGGCCGTGTATGCCGGGGTGGCTGGCTGGGGCATCGCCGGCGCCGCCTGGGGCCACGTGCTGGCGTCAAGCCTGCTGACCTGCGCCTTCCTGGTGGCCGTGCATGGCCGCACGGTGCCGGCCCGCCTGGCCGACCTGGTACGCCATGCCTACCTGCCCAGCGTGTTCGGGGTCGGCGCCGTGGCCATCGTCGCCGACGCCGGCAAGCAACTGTTCGGCAACGGTCCCTTCGGCCTGGCGCTGCTGGTGCTGGCGACTGCGATGCTGCTGTTCGCCTGGGGCGTGCTGTTCGTGATCGAAAGGGAGGACAAGATTCTCGCCTGGTCCCGCGTGAAAGGCATTTTGTCGATGAGGAAAGCAGTTTGAAGATTCTGATGGTTTCGGAAGACTTGCCGGGCACCCAGATCGGCGGCCTGGGCAAGCACGTGGTCACCCTGTCCAATGCACTGCTGGAGCAGGGGCATGAAGTCGATATCATGGGGCGCAGCGACCGTTACCATGCCGGCAGCGCGAACGAGATCGGCTTCCATGGCCGGCTGCTGCCGGGCTTCGCGTTTGCGCGGCCCGGCTGGAAAGAATCCCAGCTCGGCTTCTTCAACCCGGTCAAGCGCCCCTGGTTCGCGCGGCGGGTGGCGCGCGCGGTGCTGCGCGAGGCCGGCAAATACGAGGTGGTGCACTACCACGGCCACCTGCCCATGGTCGGACGCTACATTCCGCCGGCGATGAACTTCGTCCAGACCCGGCATGACCAGGGCAGCGAGTGCGTGACCCACCTGCGCTTTCGCGAAGGCCACGTGTGCGAGACCCGCGACCGGCGCGACTGCGCCGCCTGCATCCACCCGGCCCCGAATTCGCTGCGCCGCACCGTGTCCGGCATCGCCGTGCACCGCTACCGCTCGGAGACGGCCGATTCCTTCGCCCGCCACAAGACCGTGTTTGTGTCCGACTTCCTGCGCCGCGCCTTCCTGCGCTCGGTGCCGGACGCCGACCTGTCGCGTGCCTGCGTGATCCACAACTTCATCCGCTATTCGCTGCTGCGCCAGCACGCGCTGGCCGCGCAGGGCGAGACGCGGGCAGGGGAGGTGCTGCTGGTCGGCCGCATCGATACCGGCAAGGGCTTCGCCGAATTCCTGGCGCAGATGGCCGGCTGGCTGCCGCCGCATGCGCGGGTCACCATCATCGGCGATGGCCCGCAGCGCGCGCAGCTGGAAAGCCGCTACGCCGGCCCGCAGGTGCGCTTCCTCGGCTGGCAGCCCTACGACGAGGTGATCCGGATGTCGGCGCGCAGCCACGTGCTGGTGGTGCCCTCGGTGTGCGAGGAAGCCTGCTCCACCACCGTGCTGGAAGCGCTGGCCCTGGGCAAGCAATGCGTGGCGCTGGCGCGCGGCGGCACGCCGGAGCTGGCTGACTACCAATATTACGACGGTCAGCTGCAGCTGGCCGAGACCATGCCGCGGCTGGTGGAGCGGCTGGTCGACATGCTGGGACGTGCTCCAGTGACGGTGCCGCTCCCGGAATCCTTCGCGATGGACGTGTCGCATGCCATCCCCCGACTCCTAGCCCTCTACGCCAAATGACCATGACAAACAAGCCAAAATTCTCCATCGTCACCTGCACCTGGAACAGCGCCGCCACCTTGCCCGACACCCTGGCCTCGGTCCAGCGCCAGACCTGCCAGGACTTCGAGCACATCTTCGTCGACGGCGGCTCCACCGATGGCACGCTGGACCTGATCGCCGCCTATCCCGGCCGCAAGCGGGTGCTGCGCGATGTCGGCGGCGGCGTCAGCCGCGCGATGAACCAGGGCATCGAAGCGGCCACCGGCGATTACATCGCCCACCTGCACTCGGACGATTACTACGCCAGCGACGATGTGCTGGAAGTGGTGGCCGAGCGCTTCGCCAGCGAAGGCGTGGACTGGGTGTTCGGGAATGTGCAGGTGCTCAAGGACGGGCGCCTGGTGCCGCCCTACGAGATGGTGCCGTTCAGCTTCAGCTCCTTCGCCGCCGGCCGCGCCTGGGTGCCGCACCCGGCCGTCTTCATCCGCCGCAGCGCGCTGAGCCGGGTCGGCATGTTCGACGAAAAACTGGTCTACGCGATGGATATCGACCTGTGGCTGCGCCTCGGCAAGGTGGCGCGCCCGGCGACGGTGGACCGTCCGCTGGCCGTGTTCCGCGACCACGCCGGCAGCATCTCCTCGGCCAACCGGATCAAGGCGCGCCGCGAGGAGTTCGCGGTGCGGCGGCGTTACATGAAGGAGGCGCCGCTGGCCTTCGGCATCTACTGCCTGCGCTACATGAAGCGCATGCGCAACCTGCAGGCCGAGACCACCCAGTGAGATCGAAACATCCGGTAACTTGTGGTATTTATGCCAAGTTTGCCGGATTGCTCTCACAGTTTCCAAAATATCTTTTCAGTTAAAAAACGGGGAGTGCATTTCTAGAAATATTACCTCGTCAAGACCGTCCTTACAGACGTTGGATTTCCGCGATCGACGAGAAAAAATCTTTGATTTCTAAGGGAAATTTTCCGCAAATCAATTGATGTGCGGTACTATTATTTGGAACCGAACAGCGCTTTTTACGCATAACCGTCGCTGTTGCCGAATACGCCTGGCGCCACGCCGACAGGTACTCCCTTGTAAGTCTTAGTTATTGTTCTCGGAGCTCCCTCATGAAATTTCATCGGAAAGGCATCGCCCTGGCGATCGCACTGACGTCGCTGTTCTGCTCTTTCAGTGCGCGTGCAGACTGGGCGCAATCCACCGATCCCCTCGTCGTCCAGCCGGCGCCGGCAAATGGCCAGGTGCAGGCGCAGAACCCGCCGGGATTTGCATGGGCGCGCTACCCGAGCGGTCCGGCCAGCTATGAAATCGAGATCACGCCGGTCGGCGGCTCGCCGACCAAGGCAGTCGTCGACCGTAACTGGTACCTGCCGACCAAGGCTCTGCCGCTCGGCAACTACACCTGGCGCGTGCGCCCGGCCAATTCGAGCGACTGGTCCGCGCCGCGCTCCTTCTCGATCACCAACAAGTCGACCGTGTTCGAAGTGCCGGACAACGCCACCCTGCGTGCGCGTATCCTGGCCAAGGCCAGGCCGCGTTCGCTGCCGGCCAGCACGACCCCGTTCTCGACCTGGAACACCGCCAAGAAGACCGAGCTCGAGCCTTACCTGAGCCGCCTGACCAATGAAGTCAAGGTGCAGATGACTGCGCTGCCCGACCTGAGCGATGCGCGCTGGCCGATCACCATCGCCTCGCCGCTGACGGCGCAGATGGCTTCGCAGCAGACCGACGTGCGCAACAAGATCAACGAAGCGACCCGCCAGATGGAAGCCGCGGCCCTGCTGTGGCGCGTGCGCAAGGAACAGGTCTACCTGAACGAGGCGATCAAGCGCGGCGACCAGCTCGCCTCGCTGACCCCGACTGGTCCGACCAGCTACGCCAACCAGGACCAGGCCACCCGCCAGATCGCGCTGTCGCTGATCAAGACCATCGACATGCTGCCGGGCGACCTCGACGGCACCCGCCGCAACAGGTGGCTGGACGCCGTGCGCATTCGTACCAACGAGATGTTCGGCTACCTGTCCGGCGACAACGGCCGCCTCGACCAGTACCCGTTCGATTCGCACGGCAACACGCTGATGATCTTCATGTCGCTGATCTCGAGCCTGTCGCTGGGCGACATCCCGGATGCGCAGAAGTGGTTCGACTTCTGCTTCCGTGCCTACGTCAACAACCCGTCGCCGTGGGCCGGTCCGGAAGGCGGCTACGCCAACGGCACCGCCTATGCCGAATACGCGGCCGGCTACATGGTCGCGCTGTGGGACTCGATCAACCAGGCCAGCGGCGTGAACATGTACGCCAAGCCCTGGAGCCTGGGCTTCCTCGACTTCGCCATGATGCTGACGCCGCCGGGCGCCAAGGTGCATGCCTTCGGCGACGGTTCCGAGACCAAGCCGGACCCACGCGTGTTCCGCGCCTTCGCGCTGCGCATGGTGAACCCGCGCGCCAACTGGTACCAGTCGAAGCTGTCGGGCATCGAAGACGGCATGGCCGTGCTCGAAGCGCCGTACCCGATGCCGATCGTCGGCAACCAGGTGTACGCACCGCCGTCGAACGAGGCCTATTACCCGAGCACGGGCTGGGTCGCGATCCACAGCGACATCGGCAACGCCAATCGCAGCTCGTTCTACTTCAAGTCCAGCCCCTACGGCTCGTTCAACCACAGCCACGGCGACCAGAACGGCCTGCTGCTGTCGGTGGCCGGCCAGCCGCTGCTGGTGAAGGCCGGCTGGTACGACTGGTACGGTTCGCCGCAGTGGACCGACTGGTACCACCAGACCAGGTCGCAGAACGCGATCACCTTCGACGGCGGCAAGGGCCAGCTGGTCAACGGCTACCGCGAGCAGCTGCAGCGCAACGGCAAGATCACCGGCTGGGCGGTCAACCCCAACTACGACTACGCCGAAGGCGATGCGACCCCGGCCTATGGCGGTCAGCTGACGATGGCCAAGCGCCAGATCTGGTACTTCAAGGCCCAGGACGCGATGCTGGTGCGCGACAAGCTGTCGGCCGTGGTTCCGCACACCTACGAGTTCAACATCCACGCTCCGGTGGCGATCACGGTGGAGAGCCCGTCGAGCGTGAAGATCGCGACGGGCGGCCAGTCGGTCTGCCTGCGCGACCTGAACGGCAACGCGCCTTTTGCCACCTGGACCGGTCCGGCGCCGAAGGCTGGCGTGACCGAAAGCCACGGCGCCTTCTACCTGAAGAACGATGGCAAGTCGGTCGGCGAGTTCCTGGTACTGATGGATGTCGGCTGCAAGCGCCCGAGCGTCAAGGTGGCGGCCAGCGGCACCGGCCGTGCGGTTACCATCGGCAGCCAGACCGTGACGATCAACTAAGTCGCCCTAAGTTAGGCCTAAGTCAGGCGTAACCAAGACAGTCCAGGCGCCGTGCTACACTCGGCGCGTGGGCCAGAGTCCTTCGCAGGCAGGCGCCGCGAAGGACTTTTTTTTGCCCGTGCAATGCATCGTTCCCATGACCAAGCAGGTATTCCTCATCGCCGCGCACAAGGATCCCGCCCAGCTCAACGCGCTGGTCGAGCAGTTGCGCGACGAGGATTTCCTGATCTACGTCCACCTCGACGCCAAGGGCGCGATTGAGCCGCGCGAGGTGCACCCGGCGGCGCGCCTGGTCAAGGAACGCGTGGCGGTGCACTGGGGCTGCTTCAGCCAGGTGCGTGCGACCCTCAATTCGCTGGCCCAGATCGTGGCCGAGGTGCCGGACTTCGACAAGGTGCTGTTCCTCAGCGCCCAGGATTTCCCGCTGCTCTCGAACCCGGCCCTGAAGGCGGCCCTGGCAGGGCTGCGCGGACACGAGCTGCTCGATACCGTGCCGATCGGCCGCGAGCCCGGCCAATGGGCGGCCGACTATCGTTACCAGTATTTCTACCGCGACGATGCCGCCAAGCCGCTGCGCCTGGCCTGCTCGCTGGCGAACCGCGCGATGCGCGCCTGCGGCTTCACGCGCAGGCTGCCCGGCGCCATGCGTCCCTACGGCGGGTCGTCCTGGTGGGCGCTGTCGCGCGACTGCGTGCGCGAGCTGCTGGAGCGGGTCCGGCGCGAGCCCGCCCTCGCGCGCTTCTTCCGCAGCGTGGCCTGCGCCGACGAGATGTTTTTCCAGACCCTGGTGATGAATTCGCGCTTCGGCGAGCGTGTGCTGCCGCAGAACTTCCGCTACATCCAGTGGCCGGAGCAGGGCGCGCGCAATCCCAAGATTCTCGACGAACACGACTTCGAGCGCATCGCCGCATCGAAAGCCCATTTCTGCCGCAAGATCGACAGCCGGGCCAGCGCCGCACTGCTGCCGCGCCTGATGGCCCTGCGCGAGCACCGCAGCGCCGCTGCTTAGCACGGCCTTAGTACGTCCTTAGCGCGGCTGCATCTGCTCGAGCCGCGCACGCATCCGCGCCGCCAGCGCTTCCTGCAGACGCTGTTCGGTGGCAGCCGCCGCATCCATGCGCTCGCCCTGGCGTTCGGCCTCGTCGGCATCGGCCTCGTCCGCAAACACGCCGTGCTTCACTTGCGGGTCGAGCTCGCGTGCGCGCCTGGCCAGCCCGAAGATCGTGCGCGCGGCATCGATCCATTCGGCGCGCGCCTGCATGCTGAGGTGCTGGTGTTCCATCTGGGCCTGCAGGGCCGTCATGAGGCCGTCCGAGATGGCCTGGCGCTGGTCTGCGGGATGTTCTTCGAGCACCGGCACCAGCTGGCGCGTGGCCTCGACCAGCCACTGCTGGACCAGCGTCCGGTGCTCCGCCACCAGCGCTTCCAGCGCGTCGATCGCGGCCAGCGAGGTCTGCACGCCGGCCATCGACGACAGCCGCTCCACCGTCAGCACCTTTTCCAGTTCGAGCGCGCTCTGGCGTGCGGCATAGGCCTGGGACAGGGCCAGGCCATTGTTCTGTAGCTGCAGCATCAGCTGGAGCAGCGCTTGTTGCGGCGGGATTTTCATGATCGTGGAACGGCAGGAGATAGCGACAGCATACCAGTGTACGGTTGCGTTCCGCGTGGGCACGGGGTGCCCACCCTACGTTAGAATCGGCGCATGCCCAGCCAACCGACTACCTCATCACCGTCCCCGCTATCGATTGCCTTCATCGTCCGCGATCCGCTGCCGCCGATCCGGGCCGACGTCGACACCCTGTTCGGCACCGAGATGCCGCGCTATGGCGTGCATACCGAACTGGTGGGGCAGGGCGGCAGCGAGGGCGGCAGCGAGGGCGATGCGAGCGCTTGGCCCGCTGGCGGCATGCACGTGGTCGGCAGCCTGCGCTCGCCGCTCGCCGCCTTCTGTTCGCCGCTGTGGGACCTGGTCGGGCTCTGGCGGGCACTCGGCAAGGGCAAACGCCCGGATTGCGTGCAGGTGCGCGACAAGATCGCCAGCGGCTTGCTGGGCCGCATCGCCGCCGCGCTGCTGCGCGTGCCCTTCGTCTACTGGATGTCCTTTCCGATCGTCGAAGGCTATGCCGTGCGCCGCGACGACATCGCGCACCACCAGCGCGGCATCAAGGGCCGCCTCAAATGGGCGGCGCATGCGCTGCGCGCCTGGGCTTCGCGCGTGACGATCTACCGCCTGGTGCTGCCGGGCGCGCGCCACATCTTCGTGCAGAGCGACGCCATGGCCGACTGGCTGGCCGCCAAAGGTTTTCCACGCGAGCGCATGACGGCGGTGCCGATGGGCGTCGATGCCGCGCTGTTCGACCGCACCACGGTCGAGCCGGTGCAGGACGCGCGGCTGGACGGGCGCCGCGTGGTGCTCTACCTGGGACGTATCGCGCAGTCGCGCAAATCCGACTTCCTGCTCGACGTTACCGAGGAACTGCGCAAGGCCTGTCCCGACGTCCTGCTGGTGATCGCCGGCGATGCGCCCTCGAACGACGAGATGGACTGGATGCGGCGCGAGATCGCCGCGCGCAAGCTGGAACAGCATGTGCTGCTGACCGGCTGGCTGCCGCGCAAGACCGCGCTTGGCTACGCGGTGCGGTCCGAGGTCGGGCTGGCCGCGGTGCCGCGCGGCGTGCTGGGCGACACCATGTCGCCGACCAAGGTGGTCGAGTACCTGGCGCTGGGCATCCCGGCCGTGGCCAACGACATCCCCGACCAGCAACTGGTGATCGAGCAGAGCGGCGCAGGACTGTGCGTACCGATGGAAGCCCAGGCTTTCGCCGCCGCGACCCTGGAATTATTGAACGATCCGGAACGCGCTCGACAGTTCGGGATGCGTGGTCCAGCGTACGTTAAGAGCCATCGCACCTATGATATTCTCGGCCGAAATGTTGCAAGAACTTACAAGAAAGTCCTGATGGAGTAAGCCTGCATGACGTGGACCCGGTCGCTCAAGTTTTCCCTGCGTTCGCTCGGGCGTGAGCTGGTCCGCAACATCTGGGGGCGCATCTTCGTCTATCCGGCGCTGGCGAGGAACGAAGGCTCGCGCGAGCACCTGGCGCGTTACGTGGCGCAGCGTGCGGCGAAGGCCGGCGTGCCGCTGGACGGCGATCCCTTCACCCTGACGCGCCTGGCGCCCGGCACGCCGCTGCTGACCAAGCAGGAGGTGCGCCAGCACCCCGAGCGCCTGCTGCGCCCGCGCCGCCCCGGCTCCCTGATCCGCACGACCATCAAAACCAGCGGCACCTCGGGCACCCCGCTGACCATCGTGCAGTCGCTCGGCAACATGGTGCGCGAAGAAGGCTTCGTCTACCGCCAGCTGCGCTGGATCGGCTGGCGCCCCATGCAGCGGCGCGCCTGGATCCGCGGCGACATCGTCTGCGCCGACCATCCCCGGGACGGGCGCTACTGGTGCCGCGACTGGGTCGGCAACATGCTGATGATGTCCTCCTACCACTTATCGAATGACACGATCGGCGCCTATGTCGACGCCCTCGAAGCCTTCGAGCCGGTCGTGATCCACGCCTACCCGTCCTCGATCGCGGCGCTGGCCGCCTGGCTGAACGCACGCGGACGGCGCTACGGCGGCCGCAGGCTGCGCGGCGTGATGACCTCGTCGGAGACCATGGAGCCGGACGTGCGGGCGGCGGTCGAGCAGGCCTTCGGCGTGCGCGTGTTCGACTGGTACGGCCAGTCCGAACGGGTGGCGGCGATCGGCAGCTGCGAGCATGGCAGCTACCACCTGCTGACCGACTACGGCAGCGCGGCACTCCTCGAGACCGACAAGCCGGATGTATTCGAACTGGTCGGCACCAGCCTCAACAACCTGGCGATGCCCCTGGTGCACTACCGCACCGGCGATACCATCGTGCCCGGCAACGAAGCCTGCGCCTGTGGCCGCGTGTTCCCGACCGTTCAAAGCGTGCTGGGACGCCAGGAAAAGGTCATCACCCTGCCGGATGGCCGCATGATCGGCCGCCTGGACCGCGTGTTCCAGGGCCACGACCGGCATCTGGTCGAGGGCCAGGTGTCTTACCGCGGCAACGGCCGCTTCCTGCTGCGGGTGGTGACCACCGAAGGCTGGCGCGAGGCCGATGCCGAGGCCATGGTCGCCAAATTCCTGCTGCGCGTGCCCGGCGTCGAGGTGACGGTGCAGCAGGTCGACGCGATCCCGCGCGGCCGCAACGGCAAGTTCGAGTTCGTTGTCGTAGAGGAAGAAGGTGAACTGTGCGCACGACGGGAAATTCATGATGTATGATCGAAACATTGCCCGTTTTATAAGAGCGTGTATTTTGTTACAACAGCAGCCGAAACAGGGGATGGACAGCGGGGCGGACGCGTGAAAACGCCCGCGCCACGCATCCTCATGGTCGGCACCGCACTCGAAGGCCGGGGCGGGGTGGCGGCCGTGGTGGCCGTGTTGCGCCAGCACGGCCTGTTCGAACGCGAGGGGGTGCGCTACGTCGCCACCCACCATGAAGGCTCGAAGGCGGCCAAGGCGAAAGGCGCGCTGTCGGGTTTCTGGCACACCGTGCGGGCCTGCTTCGGCCAGCATCCGGCGGTGGTGCACGTGCATGCGGCGTCGCGCGCCAGCTTCGTGCGCAAGTCGATCGTGCTGCTGATCGCGCGCCTGGCCGGCTGCAAGACCATTTTTCATTTGCATGGCGGCGGTTTCCGCCAGTTCGCGACGGTCGAAGCGAGTGCCTTGATGCGCCGCTGGATCCGCCACACGCTGGAAGCGAGCTCGGTCGTGATCACGCTGTCGAGCGGCTGGGCCGGCTTCGTGCGCGGCTTCGCGCCCAAGGCGAGGGTGGCGGTGGTGCCGAATTCGGTGCCCTTGCCGCCGGACCTGCCGGGCGCGCAGCCGGAACCGGGCCGCATCCTCTTCCTCGGCCGGCTGGAGGCCGCCAAGGGCGTGTTCGAACTGCTCGGCGCCGGTGCGCGGCTGGCCGCCAAGTACCCGGCGCTGCGCCTGGTGTTCGGCGGCGAAGGCGATGCCGCGGCCCTCTTGCTGCGCGCGGACGAGCTCGGCATCCGGGACCGCGTCGAATTGCCGGGCTGGATAGGCCCGCAGCAGCGCGACCAGCAGCTGGCGCGCGCCGCCGTGTTCTGCCTGCCTTCGCATGCCGAGGGCTTGCCGATGTCCATGCTGGAAGCGATGGCGGCCGGGCGGGCGGTGGTCGCCAGCAGCGTGGGCGGCATTCCGGAAACGATCGCCGACGGCGACAACGGCCTGCTGGTGCCGCCGCGCGACGAGGCGGCGCTGGCACAGGCGCTGGATCAGGTATTGGGCGACGACGCCCTGCGCGCACGTCTGGCAAGACACGCGCGCGTCACAATCGAGCAGCACTATTCAACCGAGGTAGTGTGCGGCCAGCTATCCGCGCTCTACCGTGAATTGGCGGGGACACGAGGATGAGCGAAGCGACAGGCGTGACGTGGCTGGTGAACCGTTTGCGCTGCATGTCGGTGGCCGAGGTCGGCTACCGGATCCAGCAGGCGGCGGTGAAGGGCGTGGCGAAACGGGTGCGGCCGCGCGCCGCGCCGCCGCTGCCGCGCGCCCGCACCTTCGCCATCCAGGGTGCGCCGCAGATGAGTGCGGCCGAGCGCGAGCTGCTGCTGGCCGACGCCGACAGTATCTGCGCCGGCCACGTGGTCCTGTTTGCCGAGCGCCGCTACGACGTCGGCATGCCGCCGCTGTGGAACCGCGACCCCGAAAGCGGCGTCGTCGGCCCGGCCGTCTACGCCGGCGACATCGCCATCACCAACCGCGAGCTGGTCGGCGACATCAAGCATGTCTGGGAGCTGAACCGCCACCTGCACCTCGTGCGCCTGGCCCAGGCCTGGGCGGTCACCCATGACGTGGCCTGGCTGCACGCGCTGCATCACCAGCTGCGCAGCTGGCTCGACCAGTGTCCGCCGCTGGTCGGCCCCAACTGGACCAGCTCGCTGGAACTGGGCATCCGCCTGATCAACTGGAGCCTGGTCTGGCAATTGATCGGCGGCGAAGGCAGCGGCCTGTTCGCCGGCGAGGATGGCGAGCGTCTGCGCGCCGACTGGCTCGATTCGATCCACGCCCACTGCAGCGCGATCGCGCGCCACCTGTCGCGCCACTCCTCGGCCAACAACCACCTGATCGGCGAACTGGCCGGCCTGTATGTCGGCGCCTCGATCTGGCCCTGCTGGAAGCAGTCCGGTGCCTGGCTGGAACAGGCGCGGCGCGAACTGGAAACCGAGGCCCAGGCCCAGTTCTCGCGCGACGGCGTGAATCGCGAGCAGGCCTTCGCCTACCACATCTTTTCGTCCGAATTCCTGTTCGTCGCCGGCCTGGTCGGCCAGGCCTGCGGCCACCCGTTCTCGCGCGCTTACTGGACCAGCCTGCAGCGCGCACTGCGCTTCCTGCGCTCCGTGCGCGATGTCGGCGGCAACGTGCCGATGGTCGGCGACGCCGACGACGGCATCGTGTTCCGCCTGGATGCGCCGGGCAGCGACCGCGCGGCCCAGTTGCTGGCGCTGGGCGATGCCGTGCTGCACAAGCACGACAGCACTTGGGTCAGCGGGCACACCGGCGTGCGCTGGCTGCTGCACACGCTGCCGGGCAAGCGCCCGGAAGCCGATCCGCACGAATCCGAGACCGGCTGGGCCTTCCCGGACGGCGGCTATCTGCTGTTCGGTTCGCACTTCGGCGAAGCGAACGAGATCAAGGGCATGGTCGATTGCGGCCCGCTGGGCTACCTGGGCATCGCCGCCCACGGCCACGCCGATGCGCTGGGTCTGACCCTGTCGGTCGGCGGCGAGGAATGCCTGGTCGATCCGGGCACGTATTCCTACTGGCAAGAGCACAAGTGGCGCGATTATTTCCGCGGTACCTCGGCCCACAACACGGTGCGCATCGACGGCCTCGACCAGTCGGTGTCGGGCGGGCGCTTCATGTGGCTGAAAAAGGCCAGGGCCAGCATCGAGAAGATGCCGCAGTCGCCGCACGAGTTCGATTTCCGCGGCTCGCACGACGGCTACGAGCGCCTGGCCGATCCGGTACGCCACATGCGCACCGTGCGCTTCGACGCGGCCAGCGCGAGCCTGGTGGTGCGCGACGAGTTCGCGGCCAAGAAGCACCACCAGGTCGAGCAGTTCTGGCATTTCGCGCCGGGCCTGAGCGTCCGTCTGGATAGTTCCGGCCTGCACGTGCGCGGCAAGCGCTTCGCCCTGCAAATGCACGCCCACGGCGCCGACCTCAAGCTGGAACTGGTGCGCGGCAATGAAAATCCGCCGCTCGGCTGGTATTCGCGCTGCTATGAATCGAAGCAGCCCTGCGATGTGCTCAAGATCAGCACCGTATCGTCCGCCGTTCCAGTCGAGTGCAGGTTTACAATAACGTTTTTTTAATACCCGGCCACCGGCCCTGTTGTTCACATACTAATTACTAGGGAACTTGTTTCATGCTTATTTATCTGGTTGCGGGCGCCCGGCCCAACTTCATGAAGATCGCCCCCATCGTCCGCGCGCTGCAGGCGCAGCCGGAACAGCGGCTCACCTACAAGATCATTCATACGGGCCAGCACTACGACCGCGACATGAACGACGTGTTCTTCGAAGAACTCGGCATTCCGCAACCCGACGTCTTCATGGCGGCCGGCGGCGGCAGCCATGCCCAGCAGACCGCCAAGATCATGGTCGGTTTCGAAGAACTGTGCCAGACCGAGCGCCCGGCCGCCGTGCTGGTGGTGGGCGACGTGAATTCCACGCTGGCCTGCTCGATCGTCGCCAAGAAACTGAACATCCCGGTCGCCCACGTCGAAGCCGGCCTGCGCTCCGGCGACATGACCATGCCGGAAGAAATCAACCGCCTGGTCACCGACAGCATCTCGGACTGGTTCTTCGTCACCGAACCGGCCGCCCTGGAACACCTGCGCCGCGAAGGCAAGCCGGACTCGGCGGTGCACTACGTCGGCCACGTGATGGTCGACAACGTGCTGTACCAGGCCGACAAGCTGGCCAACACGGACACCTCGGGTTTCGAGACCAGCGCCTTCAAGCAGGCGCGCAAGGAAGCGGGCGAGCGCTACGGCGTGGTCACCATGCACCGTCCGAGCAACGTCGACGATGCCGCCACCTTCACCCGCATCGCCGGCGCGCTCAAGGAAATCGCGGCCGAGCTGCCGCTGATCTTCCCGGTGCACCCGCGCACCCGCGCCAACATCGAGAAATTCGGCATCGACCTCGGCCCGAACATCACGCTGGCCGGTCCGCAGGCCTACATGGCCTTCCTGAACCTGTGGAAGGACGCGGCCGTCGTGCTGACCGACAGCGGCGGCCTGCAGGAAGAGACCACGGCACTGGGCGTGCCCTGCGTCACGATCCGCGAGAACACCGAGCGTCCCGTCACCGTCGACGAGGGCTCGAACGTACTGGCCGGTACCGATCCGGCAGTCATCATGGCTGAAGCGCGCAAGGTATTGCGCGGCGAAGGCAAACAGGGCCGCCGGCCGCACCTGTGGGACGGCAAGGCGGCGGAACGTATCGTCGCGGTACTGGCAACCGAGCTGGCGAAAGTACCCGAATGAGTAGAAAAGGATGATCAGATGAGCGAACGCATCACACTGATGGGGTGCTCCATCGACAACCTGTCGATGGAGGAAACACTGCAGACCATCGAGGGTTTTATCCATACAGGAAGGCCCCATCAGCACGTGGTGGTGAACGTCGACAAGCTGGTCAAGGCCAGCCGCGACCCGGAGCTGCGCCAGATCATCAACGACTGCGCGCTCATCAACGTCGACGGCATGCCGGTCGTGTGGGCTTCGCGCCTGCTCGGCAAGCCGCTCAAGGAAAGGGTCGCCGGCGTCGACCTGTTCGAGGCGCTGATGCGCCGGGCAGGGGAGAAGGGCTGGCGCGTCTTCCTGCTGGGCGCGAAGGAAGAAGTGGTGAGCAAGGTGGCCGCCACCTACCAGCACAAATATCCGCGGCTGGTCCTGGCGGGCTACCGCAACGGTTACTGGAAGGGCGAGGCGGAGGAGGCGCAGGTCGTGGAACAGATCCGCGACGCCCGCCCCGACCTGCTGTTCGTGGCGATCAGTTCGCCGAAAAAAGAACAGTTCCTCGGCCGCTATCAGGCCGAGATGAAGATTCCGTTCGCGATGGGGGTGGGCGGCACCTTCGACGTGGCGATCGGCCACGTCAAGCGGGCGCCGGTGTGGATGCAGAAGTCGGGCCTGGAATGGTTCTACCGCTTCCTGCAGGAGCCGCGCCGGATGTTCCGCCGCTACTTCATCGAGGACATGGCATTTGTACGCCTCTTTCTCAAGGAACTGAGGCAAGGACGATAAACCTGGGATGCCCGCGGCCCGGCCGCAGGGACACAACAACAAATCGCCAGCACATCGGGGCATGGCGACCAGACATTTTTAAGAAAGAAACGCACTCATGAAAATTCTCGTTACAGGCGGCATGGGCTACATTGGTTCGCACACGGTCGTCGAACTGCAGAACGCCGGCCACGACGTGGTGGTGTTCGACAACCTGTCCAACGCCGACCCTTCGGTACAGGGGCGGGTGCAAAAGATCACGGGCAAGTCCTTCGAGTTCGTCAATGGCGACATCCGCGACCGCGCAGCAATGGAAGCCGCGTTCGGCGCGCACAAGATCGACGCCGTGATCCATTTCGCCGGCCTGAAGGCGGTCGGCGAATCGGTGGCGCAACCGCTGCGCTACTACGACAACAACGTCTCCGGCAGCGTGGTGCTGTTCGAGACCATGGCCAAGTTCGGCTGCAAGACCCTGGTCTTCTCGTCGTCGGCCACCGTGTACGGCGACCCGGCCTCGGTGCCGATCCGCGAAGACTTCCCGCTGTCGGCCACCAATCCCTATGGCCGCAGCAAGCTGATGATCGAAGACATCCTGCGCGACCTGTTCAAGGCCGCGCCGGACTGGCGCATCGCACTGCTGCGCTATTTCAACCCGGTCGGCGCCCATGAAAGCGGCCTGATCGGCGAGGAGCCGAACGGCATCCCGAACAACCTGGTGCCTTACATCGCCCAGGTCGCCAACGGCCAGCGCGAGAAGCTGTCGGTGTTCGGCGGCGACTACCCGACCCCGGACGGCACCGGCATGCGCGATTACATCCACGTGGTCGACCTGTCGATCGGCCACGTCAAGACCCTGGACAAGCTGGTCCAGGGTCCGGGACTGCATACCTATAACCTCGGCACCGGCAATGGCAACAGCGTGCTGGAAATGATCCATGCCTTCGAGAAGGCCTGCGGCAAGCCGATTCCTTACCAGATCGTAGACCGTCGCCCTGGCGACATTGCGAAGTGTTACGCCGACCCAACCCACGCCCGCGAGGAACTGGGTTGGACCGCGCAGCGTGACATCGCACAAATGTGCGCTGACTCCTGGCGCTACCAAACTACCCCAAAATAAGCATGAGGACCGAACCATGAAAGCGATGATTCTTGCAGCAGGCAAAGGCACCCGCGTACGTCCGCTGACCTATGACCTGCCGAAACCGATGATCCCCGTGCTGGGCAAGCCCGTCATGGCCTACCTGATCGAACACCTGCGCAAGCACGGTGTCAGCGAGATCATGGTCAACGTCAGCCACCTGCACGAAAAGATCGAGGAATACTTCGGTGAGGGCGAACAGTTCGGCGTCCAGATCGGCTACTCCTTCGAGGGCTACACCAAGGAAGACGGCGAAGTCGTGGCGGTGCCGATCGGTTCGGCCGGCGGCATGAAGAAGATCCAGGAATTCGGCGGCTTCTTCGACGACACCACCATCGTGCTGTGCGGCGACGCCCTGATCGACCTCGACCTGAAGGCAGCCCTGCTGGAGCACCGCCGCAAGGGTGCGATGGCCACCGTGATCACCAAGGAAGTGCCTTGGGATAAGGTCTCGAGCTATGGCGTAGTGGTCACCGACCAGGACGGCCGCATCACCCAGTTCCAGGAAAAGCCGAAGCAGGAAGAGGCGCTGTCGAACTTCATCAGCACCGGCATCTATATCTTCGAGCCGGAAGTGATCGACCTGATCCCGTCGGGCGTGGAATTCGACATCGGTTCCCAGCTGTTCCCGCTGCTGGCGGAGAAGGGCATGCCTTTCTACGCCCAGGGCCGGCCGTTCAACTGGCTCGACATCGGCAGCGTTTCGGACTACTGGGAAGTGCTGCAGAACGTGCTGACCGGCGAGGTCAACCACATGGACGTGCCGGGCATCCAGATCCAGCCAGGCCTGTGGGTCGGCCTGAACACCAGCATCGACTGGAACGGCACCACGATCAAGGGCCCGGTCTACATCGGCTCGGGCGTCAAGATCGAAGCCGGCAGCACCATCATCGGCCCGACCTGGATCGGTCATGGCAGCCACATCTGCGAGGGCGCGGAAATCGTTCGCAGCGTGCTTTTCGAGTACACTCGCGTACTTAACGATGTGACATTACATGAAACAATCGTCTTCAAGGACTACAGCATTGATCGCAGCGGGGAGATGAAGCATTCCTCCGAGTACAGCTCGGACGAATGGCTGAACGCCCGCGATCGTCGCCGCAGCCGCCGCAAAGATGGCGCGGAAGAGACAGATTCCACTCTAGAGAAAATAAGCGCATGAAAATCTATCCAGTCATCCTCTCCGGCGGCGCCGGTACCCGCCTGTGGCCGCTCTCGCGTGCCCTGATGCCCAAGCAGCTGCTGCCGCTGGTCTCCGACAAGACCATGCTGCAGGAGACCGCTTTGCGGGTCCGCGGCTGGCCGGGGTTGATGGCGCCGCTGGTCGTGTGCGGCAACGAGCATCGCTTCCTGGTCGCAGAGCAGCTGCGCGAGGTGGGCATCACCCCGAGCGGCATCCTGCTCGAGCCGGTCGGCCGTAACACGGCCCCGGCCGTGACGGCGGCGGCACGCCACCTGCTGGCCGACGATCCGGACGCGATCATGCTGGTGCTGCCGGCCGACCACGTGATCGAGAAGAACGAAGCCTTCCGCCTGGCGGTCGAGCGTGCCTTCCGCCTGGTGCAGGACGGTTCGCTGGCCACCTTCGGCATCGTGCCGAGCGTGCCGGAAACCGGCTACGGCTACATCCGCCGCGGCGAGCCGCTGCCGGGCTGCGACGATTGCTACAAGATCGAACGCTTCGTCGAGAAGCCGGACCGTAACACCGCCGAAGGCTTCGTCGCCGACGGCGGCTATTACTGGAACAGCGGCATGTTCATGTTCCGCGCCGACCGTTTCCTGGCCGAGATCGAGCAGCATGCGCCCGAGATCGCCAAGGCGGCAGAGTCGGCGATGCACAACGCCTACCGCGACCTCGACTTCTGCCGCCTGGACGAAGCCGCGTTCACGGCCTGCCCGTCGGACTCGATCGACTACGCGGTCATGGAACACACCCGTGACGGCGTGGTGGTCGCCAGCGACATCGGCTGGAGCGATGTCGGCTCCTGGTCGGCCCTGGCCGACGTGCAGCAGGCCGATGCCCACGGCAACGTGCAGCGCGGCGACGTCTACCTGGACGGCGTCAGCAATTCGTTGGTGCGCGCCGAGAGCCGCATCGTGGCCGTGGTCGGCGTCAAGGACCTGGTCGTGGTGGAAACCAACGACGCGGTGCTGGTCGCACACAAGGACCAGGTCCAGCGGGTGAAGAACATCGTCGACCACCTGAAGGCCCAGGACCGTACCGAGCACCTGCACCATACCCGGGTCTATCGTCCATGGGGCTTCTACGAAGGCATCGACGTGGGCGAGCGCTTCCAGGTCAAGCGCATCTGCGTCAAGCCGGGCGAGAAGTTGAGCCTGCAGATGCACCACCACCGCGCCGAGCACTGGGTGGTCGTGTCGGGCACCGCGCGCGTGACCTGCGGCGAGAGCGTCAAGCTGCTGGCCGAGAACGAGTCGACCTACATCCCGATCGGCATGACGCACCGCCTGGAAAACCCGGGCAAGCTGCCGCTGCACCTGATCGAGGTGCAGTCGGGCAGCTACCTGGGCGAGGATGACATCGTGCGTTTCGAGGACATCTATCAACGCAGCTGAGCAACGCAGCTGAGAAACGTATCTGAGAAACGCAGCTGCGTTCGCCTCATCGACGCCGCCCGCGCCCCCGGCGCCGGCGGCGTTTCTCTTTTCCTCGGGTCTACCGTGCGTGCGCCGCCATGCATCGGGCATACAATCGGCGTCTTGAACCGAGGGGAGGACAATCCCATGAAGACGATCATTGCAGCGGGCGGCATGCTGCTCGCCCTGGCCGGCGTGGGCACGGCCCGGGCCGGCGATATCATCGGCGGCTCCAGCCTGCTGGACGACAGCCGCCACGCCCAGCTCGAGCGCTGGCTCGGCCAGGGCGAGTTCAACCTGAACAAGGTGTACACGCTACGCCCGGGCGATACCTCGGTCAATTTTCACAATGCCGCGGACGGCAAGGGCGCGACCTTCACCCTGATCGACGTGACCAACACGGCCGGCCAGAGCTTCCTCGTCGGCGGCTACAACCCGCAGAGCTGGTCGTCCACCGACGGCTGGCATGAGACCGAGCGCGACTGGCAGCGCACTGCCTTCCTGTTCAACTTCGATACGCCGGCGGTCTACCGCCAGGTGTCGAGCAGTTTCGAGCTGCCCAGCCAGGGCCAGCGCCAGACCTTCAACGACATCCTGTTCGGCCCGGTGTTCGGCTCCGGCCCCGACCTGTTCGTCAACGACGACCTCACCATGGCGCTGTCCTGGCAGCTGAGCTACGGCAATCCGGACAACGAAGGCGTCAGCATCATCGACGGCAGCCTGCGCGGCCAGACCGTCAGCGTCAACGCGATGGAAGTGTTTGCGATCGCGCCGGTGCCCGAGCCGGCCTCGGGCGCGATGCTGCTGGCCGGCCTCGGCGTGGTGGGGGGCATGCTGCGCTGGCGCCAGCATCGGCGCAACAAGCCGTGCAATGCGCGCCCGATAAGCGTGAGCTAAGTTGTCCGCATTACAAGTTGTGGCATCATGAGGGGATGATATCGATCCGCCGATTCCTTCCCCTCATCCTGCTGCTGGCCGCTGCCGGCGCGCATGCCCAGTTCACTTCAGCGCCCAGCCTGCAGCCATCCCAGCTGGCCATCGTCATCAACGACGCCGAACCGAACAGCGTCAAGGTCGGCGAGTATTACCGCAAGCGGCGCGGCATCCCGGAAGCCAATGTCGTCCACGTCAGCATCCCGAACAAACCGCGCGAAATCAGCGCCGAACGCTTCGAGGTCCTGAAGGAAGAAATCGACAGCCACCTGGGCCCCGAGATCCAGGCCGTGCTGATGGTCTGGACCGCGCCCTACAAGGTCGAGTGCAATTCGATCACCGGCGCCTACACGCTGGGCTTCGACGCTTCGCAGTGCGTCAAGACCTGCGCCAGCGGGCGCTCCAGTTCTTACTTCAATTCGAGTTCCACGCGTCCCTTTACCGATCTCAAGCTGCGCCTGTCCATGCTGCTGCCGACCGAATCGGTGGCGGACGCCAAGGCCCTGATCGACCGCGGCGCCTCGGCGGGCTTTCGCATCGCGCCGGCCACCGCCTACTACATGGTGACCTCGGAAAAGGCGCGCAACTCGCGCAGCGGCTTCTTCCCGCCACCGGGCCGCATCGAGGCCAGGCGCCTCAGCACCAAGACCATCCAGGGCGACGTGCTGGAAGGCGCGCAGGACGTGATGATCTACCAGACCGGCATGGCGCAGGTCGCGAAGCTCGACACCCTGCGTTTCCTGCCCGGCGCCCTGGCCGACCACCTGACCTCGCTCGGCGGCGACTTGCTGGGGGAAGGGCAGATGAGCAGCCTGCGCTGGCTGGAAGCGGGCGCCACCGCCAGCTACGGTTCGGTCAGCGAGCCCTGCAACTACTGGCAGAAATTCCCCAACCCGACCGTCTTGCTCAAGCATTACGTGCAGGGCAATAGCGCGATCGAAGCCTACTGGAAGAGCGTGGCCTGGCCGACCCAGGGCCTGTTCATCGGCGAGCCGCTGGCGGCGCCTTACCGCAAACGGCCGCGTTGATGCGTGGACACGCGGTGCCGAAGGTAAACGGATTGGTCCGTTCGGACTAATCCGTGGTCATGATGTTGTCAATTTGCGCATTTAATATCCATTTTGTTAAGTGCTCTACTACCTTCCTTTTGTCTTCCCTTTCAGGAAACACCATGACCCTTCGTCACTCCATGCAATCCCCAGGCCGCCTGACCGTACTGGCGGCCCTGTTGGCCGGCCTCTCGGCCAACGCCTTCGCCGACGGCGGCAGCGTCGTCATCAGCCAGGTCTACGGCGGCGGCGGCAATGCGAATGCCACGTACCAGAACGATTTCATCGAGCTGTTCAACCGCAGCGGCGCGCCGGTCAGCCTGAAAGGGTGGAGCATCCAGTACGCCTCCAGCGCCGGCAACAGCTGGACCAACAAGGCCAACCTCAACGACGTCACCCTCGAGCCGGGCCAGTACTACCTGATCCAGGGCTTTTCGCAGGCGACGGTCGGCGCAACGCTGCCGGCGGCGGACCAGGTCACCAGCATCAACCTGAGCGGCAGCGCCGGCAAGGTTGCGCTGGTAAAGAGCACGACGGCATTGACGACCACCAATCCGGTCGTGGCCGAGCCGGCCAACCTGGCGGACATGGTCGGCTTCGGCTCCGCCAACGGCTTCGAGGGCACGGGCGCGGCCCCGACCCTGTCGAACACGCTGGCGGCGCTGCGCAACGAGGGCGGCTGCGCCGATACCGACGACAACAAGGCCGACTTCGGCACCGCGGTGCCGGCGGCACGCAACCGCGGCACCGCGCCCAAGGTCTGCAGCGGCACCGGCGGCGGCACGCCACCGGCCGCCCCCATCGTCCTGAACTGCCCGGCCACCGTCAGCGGCACCCTCGGCACCGCCTTCTCGGGCGTGCTGGGCGCCTCCGACGCCGACAGCATCGTCAACGCCGCCGTCATCACCAGCGCCCCGGTGAACGGCATCGGCCTGTCCGGCTTCACGCCGGCCACCGCCGCCGGCGGCAGCGCCTCGGTCAACCTGGCGGTCGCGGCAGGCCTGTCGGCCGGCATCTACCCGGTGGTCGTCAACTTCAGCAACGACGCCGGCCAGAGCAACAGCTGCACGGTCAACGTCTCGGTTGCCGGCCTGGTGAGCATTCCGCAGATCCAGGGCAATGGCGCCACCAGCCAGTACGTCAACACGGTCCAGACCACCACCGGCGTGATTACCCACAAGCTCAGCGGCGGCGGCTTCTTCATCCAGGACCCGAACGGCGACGGCGACCCCGGCACCTCGGACGCCATCTACGTGTTCGGCACCACCACCGCCGGCAAGGTCGGCGACCTGGTGCGCGTCACCGGCACCGTCACCGAATACAAGCCGAGCGGCGCAACCCGCAGCTACACCGAACTCGGCAACGTCACCGCGCAGAGCGTGATCAGCAGCGGCCACACCATCGTCCCGGAAAACATCCAGCTGCCGAACGCCAACCTGGCCAACTACGAAGGCATGCTGGTGCGCTTCGCCGGCCCGCTGACCGTGAGCGGCAACACCTACCTGGGCGACCGCGGCGAGCTGGTGCTGTCGAATGGCCGCCGCGAGAACCCGACCAACCGCTACCGTCCGGGCACGCCCGAGGCGATCGCGCTGGCCAAGGAAAACGAGCAGAACATGGTGGTGCTGGACGACGGCATCTTCACCACGCCGGCGCAGATCCCTTACCTGGCGGACGACAAGACCGTGCGCACCGGCGACACCGTCAATGACCTGACCGGCGTGCTGGACTTCGGCGCGATCGGCGGCGGCGGCGCCGCCTTCAAGGTGCAGCCGACCGTGACCCCGCAGATCAGCCGCACCAACGCACGCCTGGACAAGCCGGAAGTCGCCGCGGGCAATGTCCGGGTCGCCAGCGCCAACGTGCTGAACTTCTTCACCACCTTCACCAACGGCAGCGACGTCGAGGGACGCACCGGCCAGGGCTGCAAGATCGGCAACAGCACCAGCAAGAGCAACTGCCGCGGCGCCGACAACCTGCAGGAATTCGTGCGCCAGCGCGACAAGATCGTCAATGAGCTGAAAGGCCTGGATGCCGACGTGGTCGGCCTGATGGAAATCCAGAACAACGGCGACTATGCGGTCAAGTACCTGGTCGACCAGCTCAACGTTGCCGTCGGCTACCCGGCTTATGCCGTGGTGCAGGCGCCGCCGGCCACCGGCACCGACGCGATCCGCGTGGCGATGATCTACAAGCCGGCCGTCGTGACCCCGGTGGGCGCGTCGATGTCCGACAACGCCGCGATCAACAACCGTCCGCCGATGGCGCAAACCTTCAAGTCGGTCGCCAACGGCGCCAAGTTCTCGCTGATCGTCAACCACCTGAAATCGAAGGGCAGCTGCGGCGGCGCCGGCAGCGGCGACAGCGACAGCGGCGACGGCCAGGGCTGCTGGAACGCCACCCGCGTGAAGCAAGCCCAGCAGTTGAACAGCTTCATCCAGCAGGTCGTGGCGGCCTCCGGCGATCCCGACGTGCTGGCAGTGGGCGACTTCAATTCCTACGGCCACGAAGACCCGATCGCCTACCTGAACAGCACCGGCATGGTAAACGAACTGGAGCGCTTCGTGCGTCCGAACGGCATGCCGTACTCCTATGTATTCGACGCCACCAGCGGCTATCTGGACCACGCGCTGGCCAGCACTTCGCTGGATGCGCAGGTGGCGGGCGTGACCGAGTGGCACAACAATGCCGACGAGCCCGAAGTCATCGACTACAACCTGGATGGCAAGAGCGACGACGAGTACGTCAACAATGCCTTCCGCGCCTCCGACCATGACCCGGTGGTGGTGAGCCTGAACCTGGCCCCGGCCTACACCAACGTCACCGGCAGCGTGAAGGTGACCCTGTCCGCCCTGACCATCAACCGCCTCACCGGCAAGTCCAGCGGCAGCGTGTCCTTCACGAATACCAGCGGCGCGCCGATCGCCGGCCCGCTGCAGGCGGTCCTGGAAGGCTTGCCGTCCTCGGTCACGCTCGACAACAAGAGCGGCACGTTTGGCGGCGCGCCCTACATCACGCTGCCGTCGGCCTCGCTGGCGCCGGGCGCCACCGTGACCGTGAGCGCGACCTTCAGCAACCCGAACAAGGTCAATGTGACCTTCACGCCGAAGCTCTACACCGGCACCTTCTAATCGAGAAAGCACGCACCATGACCTATCTGAAATCCCTGTTCTCGCAAGCCTTCCTGGCGGCCGCGCTGCTGGCCGGTGCCGGCGCCGCCAACGCCGGCGCGGTGTACCACGTCGATATCAAGACCGCCGGTTTCGACACCAGCGGCGGCGACACCGCTTACCTGGAGATGTACTTCGCGCCTTTCGGCTCGGCCGACCCCTTGACCGCGACCTTGAGCAAGCTGCAGGGCGCGTTCCTCGAAGAACCGACGCTGAACCAGGTGACGGTCGGTCCGGATGGCACGCTGCGCTTCATGAGCGACTTCGCCACCGACTACCTGCGCTTGTTCAAGCTGGGCCAGGACATCAGCTTCGACATCAGCTTCGACGGCCTGCCGTCGGACATCGGCACGGCAAGCTTCTCGGCCGACCTGATCAAGGGCGACTATTCGGATTACCTGTCGCATGCCGTCACCTTCACCCTGCAGTCGGACTCGATCGGCTATGTGACCGACCCTGGCGTCGCCAGTGTCGGCCCGGCAGCCGCCGACGTGCCGGAACCCTCGGCCGCGGCCCTGGTGCTGATCGGCCTGATGATGGCCGGCGCCGTGGCCCGCCGCCGCGCCTGAGCCGCGTCCGAGCCGCGCCCTCTGAAGGCCTGAAAGCCTGAAACAAGCCGCTTGTCCGCCAGGGCAGGCGGCTTGTTTTGTATCAATTTCACCACTCCCGCGCAGCACCCCGCGGCCTACCCAAAACGGGTGGAGCCCGCATCCCTCTAGGCTTTCCGCCGTTCCGGCATTTATTCGGGAAAGCTATCAATTCTTAAAGCAAATCATATTGTTCAGTTGATCTTGCTTGGTGCATATTAAAATCCCGTTGTCGTGAAGATAGAGTGATGTCCCCCTACCCATGGCTGCACAGATTCTCGTGGTCGACCCCGATCCCGCCATCCGCAACTTGCTCCAGCTGAACCTGACCAGTGCCGGCCACGATGCCTGTGCCTGCCTCGACGCCGAATCGGCGCTGCTGATGATGGACGACAGCGTCCCCGAGATGCTGCTGCTGGAATGGGATTTGCCGGGGCAATCCGGCGAGGCGCTGATCCGCCGCCTGCGGGCGTCGAACCGGACGCGCGAGCTGCCGATCATCATGCTGTCCGGCCGGGCAGGGGAGCACGACAAGATCCTGGCGCTGGAATCGGGCGCCGACGATTATCTGACCAAGCCTTTCAACCCGCGCGAGCTGCTGGCGCGCATGGGCGCGGTGCTGCGCCGGCGCGTTCCCCATGTGTCGAGCGAGACCGTGCAGATGGCGGGCCTGCGCCTCGATCCCGGCACCCAGCGCGTGATCGCCGGCACCCGCCAGCTGGCGCTGGGGCCGGTCGAATTCCGCCTGCTGAACTTCCTGATGCACCACCCCGAGCGCGTGCACACGCGCTCGCAATTGCTGGATAAAGTCTGGGGCCGCCACGCGGTGCTGGACGAACGCACCGTCGACACCCACGTCGGCCGCCTGCGCAACGCCCTGCAGCCGAGCGGCCACCAGGAACACATCGAAACCGTGCGCGGCACCGGCTACCGCTTCGCCTGGAACGCGCGCGTCGACTGGTCCGGCGCCGCCTGAATCCCTGCTCGCGTCCCGCCTTGGAACCGGTCGTCATCCTCAGCCGCCAGGAGCAGGAATACCTGCTGCGCGCCATCGAATCCGGCCTGCGGGTGGCGAGCATGCGCCAGTTCTTCCTGTGGACCCAGGGCCAGCTGCAGGCGCTGCTGCCGCACCAGGTGATGGTGGCGCTGCAGTTCGCGCCCTCGGGCGCGCTGCGCCGGCTCGAATGCCTGCACGCGACCGTGCTGGCGCCGCAGGCCGCAAGCCTGCTGGCCGACCGCCGCGACGGCCTGGCCCTGCGCATCGCCCGCCATTGCCAGCAGGGCGCGCGGTTGCCGGCAATGGCCGAGCTCAGCGACAGCAAAGTCGGCGGCAAAGCCGGCGGCGTGCTGGGCGGTTTTGAAAAAGAATTGCGCGAGGCCGGCTTCGACAGCGTGCTGGTGCACGGCACCGGGGCGACGGCGGAGGGCGCCAGCGTGTTCGTGCTGTTCGGCCTGCCGATGCGGCCCGGACCGCGCCATGCCTATTTCCTGGAACTGCTGCTGGCGCACCTGCACCTGGCGCTGCTGCGCCTGCCGTCGCCGGCAGCACGCAGGGCGGGGGGACCCGCAAGACCGCTCAGCGAGCGCGAAACCGAGATCGTCGGCTGGCTGCGCGAAGGGAAGAGTAACGAGGAGATGGCGCAAATCCTGGGGATCAGCGCGCTCACCGTGAAGAACCACCTGCAGCGGATCTACCGCCTGCTGGGTGTCGGCAATCGCGCGCACGCACTGGCGCGCTGCCTGGAGCTGCGGCTGCTTGAAGCCTGATCAGGAATTGGTGTTGGCGGCCGCGGCTTCGTCCGCGGCGGCGCGACGCATGGCGTCGTAGCGGTAGGCTTCGGCATTCGCATCGATGATGCGCGGGCTCTTGCAGCCATCGGCGGCGCAATCCGGCGCCGGCATCGTGTTGGCGGCCTGGGCGGAGACGCCCGAGGCGGTGCCCATGGTCAGCGTGGCGGCAGTCATGCTCGACTGGTCTGCCTGGCCACCACCGCAAGCGGTAAGGATGACGGCGATGGCGAGGGCGGACGCGGAGCGGATGGCGTGAAGTTTCATGGTGCGGAAGAGGTCGCGTTCAACAGATGAGCCATTGTACGCAGGAAATTTTCCGCAACTCAACATTTTTTTAGTTAATTTAGTGCAAATATTATACTTTCGAAATATTTTTGCCTGGAAATAGCGACAGTTCGGCGATGATGATGGGAAATGTCCCTGAGGAAATTTTAGGTGCGTGAAAGCAACGTCTCATCGAAGCGACGTCTCAACATGATATTTCTCAAGTTTGTCTAAAACAATTTCACACAAGGACAGACTTGTGTTAGCGCAATGACACCGGGGCGGGGAAGAAAAACGTAGCGCGGCGTCATCTATGCAGCATGCTGCGGATGACGCCAGCGAAGCTTGCGCAGGGGGCGATCAGGGTCAGGTGCGGCGACGCAGGCGGGCGCCCAGGCCCATCAGGCCGAACGCCATCAGCGACAGCGTGGCCGGTTCGGGTACGTTGCCGGTGGGCGGGGGCAGATCCGACAGCACGATGTTGTCGAGGCCGATTTCGCCCGGGGTGCCGTCCAGGCCGCTGCACTGGCCGGCGGCATTGCAGCCGAAGCCGACGATGGCGATCTCGACGAAGTCTTCCTGCGCGAACGCGGCGCCGCCGTCGGCATCCGCCGCATTGAAGGTCTGGAAGTCGAGCTCGCTGGTGATGTTGAACTGGATCGTCGTGGAGCTGCCATCCGCGCGAATGCCAAGCACCTGGAGGGCCGCCGGAAACATCGGATAGATGATGTTTTCGGAGGCGATGAAGCTGGCATCGAGCGAGCTGAAGCGGAAGGTCGCACCCGGCGTGCCGGCCGTGATATCGACATAGCCGGTATTGAACAGGTCCAGATAAGTGGTCGGGTTGTCGGTTGGGCAGGTGCTGGTGCCGCAGCTGGCGGGATTGCTGCCGTCGATGAAGCGGCCGACCAGCACCGTGTTCGGCGGCGCCGCGGCGCCCGGATCGAAGAAGCTCACGTTATAGCCTGCCTCGTTGAAGCTTCGCTGGTTGAAGGCCGGGCCGGTCTGGCCCTCGAAGGTGATGACGGCCGCCTGGGCCGCGCCAACCGACGCAATGGCGAATGCGGCAGCACCGAGCAGACGCTTGACTGGACTCATATGAACTTCCTTTCGATGAAATAAGCGCGGATGCGCGGCATGCGGGAAGACTGATGTCGATCAAAACATTAATATCGAGTATATCAAGAAAGACAACATTTGTTAGATGGCTAACACACAAACGAACATACGGTAACTGATCAGTTGGGCAGAACAATATTTGCCTATAATTCGGTCCGTCAATTTATTTGAAGAATGGGTTGCTGCTCGACCACATTTTCTATTTTGCATCAGCGCACAATTGACGCTGTCCTGCCTGAGGGCGCATGATGAGCGGATGCGAACCTTACTTCTTTTACTACTGGCCGGCTGCACGGCCTGCACCGCCGCCACGTCGCAAGTCCGACCGACACCCCGGACACCCGCTGCCGCTAACGTGTCGGCGGATGGGCGGGGCGATACGCTGGCGCGGATCCGCGCCCTGGCCGGCACCCCGTCCTGCACCAGCGACGCCCAGTGCCATTCGCTGCCGCTCGGTGCGCGCCCCTGCGGCGGCCCCGAGAGCTATTTGCCCTGGTCCTCGGCCAGGACGCCGCAGGCCGAGATCGAAGCCCTGGGCGAGCGCTACAAGGAAGAGCGGCGCGCCGCCAACAAGGCCTCGGGCGTGATGTCGACCTGCCAGTTCCTGATGGACCCGGGCGCCGTCTGCCGCGCCGGTACCTGCCAGGCCGGCGACGGTCCGCTGCAGGCCCGCTGAAACAAGCGGGTCCGAAAAACGAAAAAAGCTGCGGCCCGAAGGCCCGCAGCTTTTTTGTGTCCGGGACGCGGGTCCCGGACTTTCCCTCTTTTAAATACCCGAGTCCTGGCGCACGACGGCGTCGCGGTCCACCGGTTCGCCCAGCGGGATCGGGTTGTTGGTTTCCACCTGGAAGACCGTGGTGGCAGCCGGGGCGCCGGCCGTATCCTTCAGCTGCAGCGCGCCGACGAAGCGCTTGCCGGTGGCGAGGTTCGACCAGCTGGCAGTCAGCGATGCTGCGCTGCCGGCATACACCTTGGCCGGCATCAGCACCTTGAAGTTGCCGCCGCGGTCGCTCGAGGTCACGACGGCCGAGGACAGCGCATAGTTGGCCGAGGTGCCGTTGGCAGCCTTCCAGCCGGCCACACAGACCTTGTAGGTGCCGGCGGCCGGCGCGTTCAGGGCCACCAGCTCGTTCGAGCCGCCATTGCCCGAATAGCCCACCACGGTGCCGCCCGGGTTCAGCACGGCGAGGTCGAGGTCGGTACCGTTGGCGATGTTGCCGCCTTCGGTATCGCGGTTGAACAGCTCGAACTGGGCCAGCAGGGTGCCGGTCGGGATCGTGACGTTCGTCACGCGCACGCCATTGATGCCGGCCCGGCAGGCGGCCTGCATCTGGGCGGCATTGTCGACGCTGCCGGCGGGTGCCTGGGCGACGGTGTCATTGGTCTTCGTGATTTCCTTCAGGCCGCCGAACGCCGAGCCCAGGGTGCCGGTGAAGCCGGTCGTCACCGACAGGGTCTTCATGCCGCTGGCCTTGGTGCTGGCGATCAGGCCGGGGGCGATGACCGGCTGGCCGGAACGCGCCACGACCGGGAGGCGCACCACGTGGCCGGCGCCGTCGCTCCAGCGCAGCGAACCGTACTGCCAGGTGTTGTTGGCGGCGTTGGTGCGGGTCAGGGTCAGGTTAAAGGACTTGCTCTCGCCCGGCTGCAGCACCAGCGTGGCCGGGCTGACCTGCATCGAGAAGCCCTGCATCGAGCCGCCCGGGGTGTAGGTCGCGGCGCTGGCGCCGACGTTGGTGACGGTGCGGGTCACGGTGACGGTGCCGAGCACGTTGCCGACCGCGATCGACGGCAGGTTCAGGTTGTAGCCGGCGATCGAACCACCCGCGCAATTGCTGGACACGCCCAGGCCGCACAGGTATTTCTGGTAGTCGGCCTGCATCGCATTGAACACCAGGCCCGGGTCGCTCGCGCCGTTCGGGTTGATGTGGCCGGCGCCCTGGCCGAATGCCAGCGTGCCGCGCAGGTCGCCCGCCTGGGTGTCGGCGAAGGTGTCGGTGGCCGAGGTCATCAGCGCCGACTTGATCATCGCCGGGGTCCAGTCCGGGTGCTGCTGCTTCAGCAGGGCGGCGATACCGGCGACGTGCGGCGCGGCCATCGAGGTGCCCTGGTAGGACGCCCAGGCATTCATCGGGGCGGCGGTGCCGTTGACGACGTCGGCGCGCTGGGCCGGGGTCATCTCCGGGGTCACGGCGGCGATGATGTCGACGCCGGGCGCGGCCAGGTCGGGCTTGAGCTGGTTGCCGTCGTAGCGGTTCGGGCCGCGCGAGGAGAACGAAGCCACCACCGGCGCTTTCACGCTCGAGGTGCCGGTGACGAATTTCGTCATCGACGCGCTGGCGCCCTGCGATGCGGCATAGGTCTTGATGATGGCGCCGTTGGCGGCCGTCACGTGCACGGTCGGGACATTGTGCACTTCGCCCACCAGGCCGGCGCCGTTGTCGATCAGGACCATGCCGACGCCGCCGGCTTCCTTCACGGCCTTGCTCTTGTCGAGACGGTCGTTGGTGCCGCGGGTGCAGGTCACGATCTTGCCGGCCACCTTGGCCGGATCGAGCGAGGGCTTGGCCACCGTCCAGTCCGGGCTGGTCCAGGTCGAGCTGTAGCACAGCGATGCCGAGTTCGCGCTCGAACCCGGCAGGGCGGCCTGCTCGGCGGTGATCATCGGCGCGGCCGGCAGCGGGTTCACGATCATCGAGGCGCCGGTGTACCTGTTGCCGTTGCCGAGGATGACGTCGGACTGCAGTTCGCGGTCGTGGGTCGAGGCGGCGACGGTGGCCTGCCACGGGCTGATGTGGGCGACCTGGTTGGCCGGGCCGTCGTTGCCGGCCGAGGCCGAGACGAACACGCCGGCGTTCGAGGCGTGGAAGAAGGCCTGCTCGACCGGGTCGGTGACGCTGGTGCCGCCGCTGATCGAGAAGTTGATCACGTTGACGCCATCGACCACGGCTTTTTCGATCGCCGCCACGCTGTCGCCGGTATAGCAGCTGTTCTTGCCGCCGGTGGCGTCGGTCGCGTCGTTGTAGGTCCAGCACACCTTGTAGGCGGCCAGGCGGGCGCGCGGCGCCATGCCCGAGACCGGACCCAGGTTGACGCCGTTGACGATGGCTTCGGCGCCGCTGTTGCCGCCGGCGGTGCTGGCGGTGTGGTCGCCGTGGCCGCCATGGCCGACGTTGCCGCCGATCGAGTCGCGCGGCGAGCGGAATTCGGTCCAGTGGGTGGTCTTGCCGACCGTGGAGTAGGTGGCGTCGAAGTACTGGGCGCCGATCAGCTTGTTGTTACAGGCGGCGACGGTGAAGCCTTCGCCCGGCTGGCAGATGCCTTTCCAGCGCGCCGGCGGCGCGTCGTAGGCCAGGGTGCCGTTGTTGTCGAAGGTCGGCTTGCCGTCGGCGTCGACGCGGTCGGCATAGGCGGGGTTCTCCGGCCAGATACCGCCGTCGACGATGCCGATGATGATGTTTTCGCCGGCTTTGGTCTTGCCGCCCAGCTTGGTCCACAGGCCGTCGGACTTGTCCAGGCCCAGGAAGCGCGAAGTGTAGGTGGTGGTCACCTGGCGCGGCGTGTCCGGGGTGATCGCGGCGACATCGCTGCGCAGCTGCAGGGCGCGCACTTCATCGTCGGTCAGCAGGGCGGCGAAGCCGTTCAGCACCACGCTGTAGTTGTACAGCACCGGCGCATCGGCGATGCTGGCGCGCACGATCTGCTGCTTCTGGCCCAGGTAGTCGCTGTACAGCTGGACGTCGGTCGAGTCGACATCCAGGCGGGCGCCCGGCGCGGGCTGGGTGGCCGGCAGGCCGGCGATCTCGCCGGTATAGGACGATACCGGCTTGTCGGCCAGTTGCACGATATAGGGACGGCGCAGGTCGTCGGCCTGGACGCTCGCGGCGAAGCCGGCCAGCAGCAGCGCGACGGCTGCGGAAAGGGGACGCATCTTCATTCTGGTTTTTCCTCTCTTGTCGTTGTTTTTGCGGATGCGTGGTTCAGGCCTTGCGGCGGCGGCGGGCGGCGCCCAGGCCCAGCAGGCCGAGGCCCACGATGGCGGCGGTGGCCGGTTCCGGAATGTCGGTCATCGCGATGTTGTCGATCGCGAACTGGCCCTTGTTGGTCTGGAAGGCCTTGCAGCTGCCGGTGGTGTCGCAGGAATAGCCGAACACCAGGGCTTCGACGAAGACCGTGTTGGCGAAGGCGCCGGTGGTGTCGAAGTGGTTCAGCTGGAAGCCGGCGGCGGTCGGGCCGTTCAGCCAGAAGTCCTGCAGCAGGTAGCTGCCGTCGGCCTTGAAGCCCTGGACGCGGATCAGGCCCGGCGGGTTCGGGTAGCTGGCCAGGCTCGGGCTGCTGCCGACGAAGCTGGCGTCGAAGGACTTGAGCATGAAGCCGGCGCCGGCCTCGAACATGATGTCCATGTAGCTGTCGTTCAGCGCGGCGTAGTACTTCCCGCTCTTGTTGGCCGGGCAGGCCATGGAGGAGGTGTCGCAGGTCGACTCGTCGCCGTCGATGAAGGCGCCGACCAGGCTGCCTTCGCCGCCGACCACGTTCGAGTAGAAGCCGATCGCGTAGCCGGCTTCACGGTAAGCCTCGTAGGTCCATGAATCGGGATTACTGCTGTCCATACCGCCGACGGGACCATACCCGTCTTCGAAGGTGATGACGCCGGCATGGGCAGGCGCCGCCGCAGCCGCTGCGGCAACCAGGGCCGCGCCAAGGAGTTTGGAGAGTTGGGAATTCCGAATCATGAGATCTGCCTTTTTTCGTTATGGTTGAGACGTTTCCGGTGGCCGGACGCAGGCTGGTGACAAACCGTGATATTTACCCGGTTGCAATGAAATATAGCAACGAGTGCAACTGTTGTGAGAAAAATTTCAACGATTTATTGATGGTTTTAATCATGCATATGACAATTTAATTTGGTTTCTCCTATTAAAAATGCATCTCGGAATGCAAATCGCCACGTTCAAAATTCGCTACACGTTTGCGACAAATCGATAGATTGCTCATCAATGGATGCACACTCATCGGTTGGGCTGTTGAAAAAGAAATTGTCGGTGCGCCAAGCGGCGTGGTAGCCTTGCAGAGCTAGGCTTTCTAAAAGGCACAAAGGAGCAGGAATGGTTTCACAGCTGTACCGGGGCGCAACAAGAGCGGGCGGCGCGCGCAGCGCGGGCTTCACCCTGCTCGAGCTGCTGGTGGTGATCGTCATCATCGGTTTGCTGGCGGCCTATGTCGGTCCCAAGTATTTCTCGCAGCTCGGCAAGTCCGAAGTGACGGTCGCGCGCGCCCAGATCGAAGCCTTCGAAAAATCCCTCGACACCTACCGCCTCGACGTCGGCCGCTATCCCACCACCGAGGAAGGCCTGAACGCATTGATGAGCGCGCCGCCCACCGCGGCCGGCAAATGGAACGGCCCTTACCTGAAGAAGGGGGTGCCGGCCGACCCCTGGGGCCACGCCTACCAGTACCGCGCGCCCGGCACCAAGGGCGAGTACGAGATCGTCTCGCTGGGCAAGGACGGCCAGCCCGGCGGCACCGGCGAAGCCGCCGATATCAGTTCGCAGTAAGCGCCTCCACGTTTCCCTTTTCCCGCCCCGGTTTCCATGCAGTTCGCGGTTCGCACCCTCGCTCCCGACATGACCATCGCCAGCGTGGTGGTCGATGCCTCGGATGAGGCGGACGCGCGCCGTCAGGTCGAGGCGCGCGGCCTGTATGTGAGTGCGGTCGAGCGGGTCGGGGCGGCCGGCTTTTCCTTCACGCGGCGCAGTAGCGGCAAGCTGTCGCTGGTGCTGTTCAGCCAGGAATTGCTGGCCCTCCTCACCGCCGGCCTGGGCATCGTCGAAAGCCTCGAAGCCTTGCTGGAGAAAGAGGCCAGCCCCGCCACCCGCGCCGTGCTCGAGCGCCTGCTGGGCGGCCTGCGCGAAGGCAAGCGCCTGTCGGGCGTGCTGGCGGAGCAGCCGACCCTGTTCCCGCCGCTCTACGTCGGCATCGTACGCGCCGCCGAAGGCACCAGCGACCTGCCGCGCGCGCTCGAACGCTATATCGAATACCAGCAGCGCATCGACACGGTGCGCGCGAAAATCGTCAGCGCCTCGATCTACCCGGTGATCCTGCTGGTGGTCGGCGGCGGCGTCTCGATCTTCCTGATGTCTTATGTGGTGCCGCGCTTCGCCGAGGTCTACCAGGGCGCCGGCCGCAACCTGCCGTGGATGTCGCGCCTGATGCTCGATTGGGGCCAGTTCGCCGGCCGCCATGCGGGCGGGCTGCTGCTGTCCTTCGCCGCCCTGATCGCGCTGGCGGCCTTCGGCATCCGGCGCGTGCTGCGCCAGGGCGGGGCGGCGCGCCTGCTGGCGAAACTCCCCGGCATCGGCGAGCGCGCCCGCGTGTATGAACTGTCGCGCCTCTACCTGACCCTGGGCATGCTGAACGAAGGCGGCATCACCCTGGTGAGCGCGATCGAGACCGTGCAGGGCATGGTCTCGCCCGGCATCCGCGCCGGCCTGCGCGCCGCCAAAAGCGCGATCGAATCCGGGCGCCCGATGTCCGATGCCTTCGAAGCCAACGGCTTGACCACGCCGATCTCGCTGCGCATGCTGCGCGTGGGCGAGCGCACCGGCGACATGGGCCCGATGCTGACCCGCTCGGCCGCCTTCTACGACGGCGAGATCGGACGCTGGATCGACCGTTTCACCCGCACCTTCGAGCCGCTGCTGATGGCCGCCATCGGCCTGGTGGTCGGTGCCATCGTGGTGCTGCTGTACATGCCGATTTTCGACCTTGCCGGAGACATGTCGTGAGCGTTGCACCCGTCGAACCGTTCGCGCAATTCGATGCGGCGCTGCTGGCCCGGGCGCGCGCGCAGAGCCGCCAGTCGCAGCGCTCGCTGGTCGAGGAGCTGCAGGCGCTGTCCGGCCTGGAAGCGCGCCAGATCGTGCGCCAGCTGGCCGAGCCTTTCGGCCTGACGGTCATGGAGACGCTGGAGATGTTCGGCCAGCAGCCGGCCTTCGACCTGCTGCCGCTGGCGCAGGCGCTGGCGCGGCATTGCGTGCTGCTGCGCCGGTCCGACGCGTCGGATGCGCAGGGCCTGTTGACCGGCGTGATCGCCGACCCCTTCGACCTGGATCTGCAGACCTGGCTGGCGGCGCAGGCCGGCTGCACGGCGGCCCGTCCGCTGCACCTGCGCCTGGCGCTGGCCGGCGACATCCAGGCTTATCTGGGCAAGCAGGAGGAATCGGCGCGCGCGGTCGACACCCTGGTCGGCGACAGCGGGGCGTCCAAGCTCGACCCGAGGCGCGACGGCAAGACGGCGTCGGTGCTGTCCTTCGCCTCGGTCGCGGAAGGTACCAGCCCGGCCGTCAAGCTGGTCAACTCGACCCTCTACGATGCGCTCAAGGCCGGCGCTTCCGATATCCACCTGGAGAGCACCGCCGGCGGCCTGGCGGTCAAATACCGCGTCGATGGCGTGCTCGATCACGCGGCCTCGGTCGGCGGCATCGAGCTGGCCGAGCACATCATCTCGCGTCTGAAAGTGCTGGCGGAACTCGACATCGCCGAGCGCCGCATCCCGCAGGACGGGAGCTTCCGTGTCGAATCGGGCGGGCGCGAGATCGACCTGCGCGTTTCCATCATGCCGAGCATCCACGGCGAGGATGCGGTGATCCGTATCCTCGACAAGCGCGCCATGATCGAGTCCTACGGTTCCCTGACGCTGGAGGCGCTGGGCTTCGACGCGCCTTCGCTGGCGACCCTGCGCAGTCTGGCCCAGGAAGCCTACGGCATGCTGCTGGTGACCGGGCCGACCGGCTCGGGCAAGACCACCACGCTGTACGCGGCGCTGACCGAGATCCACAACGGCCGCGAGAAGATCATCACCATCGAGGACCCGGTCGAGTACCAGCTGCCCGGCATCCTGCAGATCCCGGTGAACGAGAAGAAGGGCCTGACCTTCGCCAAGGGCCTGCGCTCGATCCTGCGCCATGACCCGGACAAGATCATGGTCGGCGAGATCCGCGACCGCGAGACCGCCGAGATCGCGGTGCAGTCGGCGCTGACCGGACACCTGGTGCTGACGACGGTCCACGCCAACAACGTGTTCGACGTGTTCGGCCGCTTCACCCACATGGGCATCGATCCCTACGCCTTCGTGTCGGCCCTGAACGGGATCTGGGCCCAGCGCCTGATCCGCATGAACTGCCCGCACTGCGCCACGCCCTACGAGCCGGACCAGGCCGAACTGGCATCGGCGCATCTGCATCCGGAAGAGGTGGGCGACTACCTGTTCATGCGCGGCAAAGGCTGCGGCGATTGCCGCGGCACCGGCTACAAGGGCCGCCGCTCGATCGCCGAGATCCTGACCCTGAACGACGAGATCCGCGAGCTGATCGTCGACAAGCAGCCGATCCGCCGCATCAAGGCCGCGGCCGCCGCCAACGGCACCCGCAGCCTGCGCCTGGCGGCGCTGGACCTGGTCAAGCGCGGCGCCACCACCATCGAAGAAATCAAACGGGTGACCCTGCATGCGTAAGTGGTTCGGACGGGGATTGCGGCTGGGCCTCGCGCCCGACGGGCTGGCGCTGGTGCGCACCGGCTTCTGGCCGCACGAGCAGGCGCAGCTGCTGGCCCAGGCGCGCTTCAAGGAAAACAATATCGACGCCGTGCTGCGCGAAGCCGGCCGCATGCTGGCCGACCAGGAGGGTAGCGGCTGGGCGCTGCGCGTGGTGCTGTCCGACGAGCTGGTGCGCCTGTGGCAGGTCGCGCCGCCCCCTGGCGCCACCTGCATGGCCGACCTCGAAGCCGCCTGCGCGCTGCGCTACCAGGCGCTGTTCGGCGCCAGCCCGGCCGGCTGGCAGATCCGCGCCGACTGGAGCGCGACGCGCCCCTTCCTGGCCGCCGCCGTGCCGCAGACCCTGCTGGCGCAGCTGCAGGCGGCGGCGTCAGGCAGCGGTTTCCGCCTGATCGAGGTGCAGCCGCAATTCGTCGCCGCGCTGAACCAGCACCGCGCGATGCGCCGCCCCGGCGCCTGGTTCGGGCTGGTGCATGGCGGGGTGCTGAGCGTGGCCGCCTTCGACGGCGACAAGCTGGCCGCGGTGCGCACCGCGCCGATTCCGGAAGGCGCCGACCGTGACTGGCTCGAAGGCCATGTCGCCCGCGAAGCGCTGCGGGTGGGCCTGGGCCGGCCGGAGCGCCTGCAGGTCAGCGGCCCGGCGCCCAAGGGCTGGGCCAGCAGCGCGGGGCGCCTGAAGTTCGCCTGCACGCTGTTCGAGGACGAACTCGATCCGCTGTGGCCGGACAGCGCGCGGCTGGCGATGACGGGGAGGGCGCCATGAGGAAGGTGAACATCGATTTCGCGCCGCCGGGTGTGGCGCGCAGCATCCTGCGCATGCCGCGCCAGGGCTGGGCCCTGTTGTTTGCGGTCCTGGCCGCGGCGGTGGCGCTGCTCGCCGCCAGCAGCGCCTTGCGGCGCGAGCAGGGCGAGGTCGCGCTGCTGCGTGCGCAGGCCCAGGCACGGGCAGCGACCCAGGCGCAGGCGCAGGCGGCGCCGGTGGCGGTGCGCGCGCCGGTGCCCGAAGCCCAGGCGAATGCGGTGAACGCCGCCGTGCTGCAACTGAACCTGCCGTGGCGCGCGCTGCACGACGCGGTGCAGGCCGGCACCCCGGCCAATATCGCCTTGCTGGCGCTGGAGCCGGATGCGCGCAAGAGCACCGTGCGCATCACCGCCGAAGCGAAGAGCAGCGAAGACATGATCGCCTACGTCGAGCAGCTGCAGAAGGACGAATGGTTCAGCGCCGTGGTGCTGGCGCGCCACGAGATCAACGAGCAGGATCCGAACCGCCCGATCCGCTTCCAGCTCGATGCCCGCTGGAGGCCTGCGCAATGAAGCCGCTGTCCTTCGGCACGCTGGCGCTGCGCCTGCAACTGGCTTTGCGAGCCTGGCCGCTGCCGGTGGCATGCGGCACGGCCTTCCTCGCCATCGCCGCCGCGCTGGCCTGGACCCTGCATGCGAACGCCGGACTCGAGGCCGAGCGCGATGCCTTGCTGGCGGCCCGCGCCGCGCGCCAGGCGGCATCGGCGTCGGCCGCCCATGCCGCGCCGTCCGCCCCGGCCGCGCCGGTGCCGCAGCCGCTGCCTTCGATCGACAACCTGGACGCCTTCTATGCGGCGCTGGGACCGCGCCGCTACGCCGAGCAGCAGGTCCGGACCCTGTTCGCGCTGGCCGCGAAGAATGGCCTGATGCTCAGCCAGGGCGAGTACAAGACCGGCTACGACCGCAACGCCCGCGTCGGCACCTACCAGGTCAACCTGCCGGTAAAAGGCGGCTACGGCGCGATCTGGCAGTTCGCGGTGGGCGCGCTGCGCGAGATCCCCTTCGCTTCGCTGGACGACATCAGCTTCCGCCGCGACGGCATCCAGGACCCGACGGTGGAGGCGCGCCTGCGCCTGACCCTGTACCTGAAGGACGTGCCGGGAGCGGCGCCATGAAGCCGCGCCACATCGCCATGGGCGCGGCCCTGGTCGCCGCGGCGGCGCTGGTGCTGTTCGGCGACCGCATGCCGGACACCGAGGTGGCGGAAGCGGTCGAGCGGGCGCCGGCCGCGCACCCGGTGCAGCCGGCGCCGTCCGCGCCGTCGGCCCTCAGGTCTGCCGCGGATGCCGCCGCGCCGCCACGCACCGCCACCGCCACCGCCACTGCCACCGCCACCGCGGCCGCCACCGTGGCCACGACCGCCGGCGGCCCCGGTACACCGATCCTGGCCCTGATCCCGCGCGAGACCCTGATCGGCGACAGCGACACCCAGTTCCGCCAGGGCGAGAATGGCGTGTTCGGACGCCAGGACTGGACCCCGCCGCCACCGCCGCCCGCACCCGCGCCGCCGCCGCCGCCGAGCGCGCCGCCCTTGCCGTTTACCTTCATCGGCAAATCGGTGGCCGACGGCGCCTGGGAGGTCTACCTGGCGCGCGGCGACCGCACCTATGTCGTGCGCGACAAGACCCTGCTCGACGGCACCTACCGCGTCGACGCCATTGCGCCGCCGGTGCTGACCCTGACTTACCTGCCGCTGAACCAGGTTCAGCAGCTCAATATTGGAGTGTTCGAGTGATCCCTCGTCCGAGCATCAATGTGGCGCTTTCCCTGGCCGTGGCCCTGCTGGTATCCGGTTGCGCGGGAGAGAGCGCCTACCGCGCCGGCAACGAACTGGTGGCCCAGGACAAGGTCGAGGCCGGCCTGCTGAAGTACCAGGAAGCAGTCAGCGTCAATCCGACCCATGCCGGCTATAAGTCGGCCTACCTGCGCGCGCGCGACACCGCCACCCAGCGCCTGCTGACCCAGGCCGACCGCGCGATCGCCGACGGCAAGGCCCAGCTGGCCCTGCAGGACTACCAGCGCGTGCTGGCCATCGACCCGGTCAATGACCGTGCGCGCGCCGGCCTGCGCCAGGTCGAGGCCGACCGCCGCCACAGCGTGCTGCTCGAGGATGCGCGCGCCGCGTTCGAGCGCAAGGACTACGAGGCTGCGCGCCAGAAGCTGGGCGCGATCCTGAGCGAGCGCCCGAGCCACGAGCCGGCGCGCCAGATGCTGGCCGAAGTGAACGAGAAGACCGCCGCCGCGCCCGGCGAGGCGGCGCTGGCGGCGGCCTACCGCTCGCCGATCAGCCTGGAATTCCGCGATGCGCCGATCAAGCAGATCTTCGAAGTCATCGCCCGCCACTCGGGCCTGAACTTCCTGTTCGACAAAGACGTCAAGACCGACCAGCGCGCCTCGATCTTCCTGAAGAACAGCACGGTGGAGTCGGCCGTCTACTATCTCTTGATGACCAACCAGCTCGAGCGCCAGGTCATGGATGGCAACACCATCCTGATCTACCCGAACGTGGCGGCCAAGCAGAAGGAATACCAGGAGATGACGGTCAAGACCTTCTACCTGGCGAACGCGGAGGCGAAGAGCATCGCCAACACGCTCAAGACCATCCTCAAGTCGCGCGACGTGGTGGTGGACGAAAAGCTGAACCTGGTGATCCTGCGCGACAGCCCGGAAGCGGTCAAGCTGGCGACCCAGCTGGTGCAGTTGCAGGACGTGCCGGAACCCGAGGTGGTGCTCGACGTCGAGGTGCTGGAAGTGCAGCGCAACCGCCTGCTCGACCTCGGCGTCGACTGGCCGACCTCGCTGTCCTTCGCGCCGTTGACCAACCTGAACGACGTGCCGCTGACCATCGACCAGCTGCGCGGCATCAATTCCAGCACGATCGGCGTGTCGCCGATCTCGGCCTCGATCACCGCCAAGAAGACCGACGGCGACGCCAACACCCTGGCCGCGCCGCGCATCCGCGTGCGCAACAAGGAAAAGGCCAAGGTCGTCATCGGCGACAAGCTGCCGACCATCACCACCACGATTTCCTCGGGTGTGGGCGGCTTCGCTTCGGAGTCGGTGAACTACGTCGACGTCGGCCTGACCCTGAACGTCGAGCCGACCATCTACCTGAACAACGAGATCGGCATCCGCATTTCGCTCGAAGCCAGCACCCTGGTCGACACCATCACGACCAAGACCGGCACCACCGCCTACCGCATCGGCACGCGCTCGGCCGCCACCATGCTGCAGTTGAAGGATGGCGAGAACCAGGTGCTGGCGGGCCTGATCAAGAACGACGAGCGCAGCAGCGCCACCCACCTGCCGGGCCTGGGCGACCTGCCGCTGGTGGGCCGCCTGTTCGGCAGCCGGCAGGACACGCGCGACAAGACCGAGGTGGTGCTGTCGATCACGCCCCACCTGGTGCGCAACATCCAGCGCCCGACCGCGAATGCCGCCGAGTTCAGCGCCGGCACCGAGGCCAGCTTCCGCCGCCGTCCGGACAATGCGGCGCGGCCGCCGGCGCAGCTGCCGGGGGCGCGTCCGCCGCAGGGGCAGCCGGGACAGCCTGCGCAGCAGATACCGTCGGGTGTGCCGGCCGCGATGCCGCCGGGCGCGATCCAGCAGAGCGTGCCGCCATCGGCGGCCGGCGGACCGCAAGGCACCATGGTTCCGGCCACCAGCGTCAGCGTGAGCGGCCAGCCGCCGTCGGCGCCGCCGGCTTCGGTGCCGGCCACCGCGCTGCCGTCCACCCCGGGCGTGCAGGTGGTGCCGCTGCCGAAACCCGACGTGACGCCGGTGCCGGCCCGCTGACGATGCGGCGCGCGCGCGGCTTCACGCTGATCGAGCTGCTGGTCACGCTCACCATCCTGGCCCTGCTCGGCGCCATGGTGGTGCCGGCCGCCAGCATGGCCGTGCAGCGCCGCCACGAACAGGACCTGCGCCTGGCCCTGCGCGAGATCCGCCTGGCCATCGACGCCTACAAGAAGGCCAGCGACGAGGGCCGCATCGCCAAGCCGGCCGGCGCCACCGGCTATCCGCCCAAGCTGGAGCTGCTGGTGGACGGCGTGGTCGACCAGCGCAGCCCGAAGAAGGCCAAGATCTACTTCCTGCGCCGCCTGCCGCGCGATCCCTTCGGCGCCGACCCGGCCCTCGAAGACGCCCAGACCTGGGGCAAGCGCAGCTACGCCAGCGAGGCCAAGGAGCCGAAGGAAGGCGACGACGTGTACGACGTGTATTCGCTGTCCGGCCGGGTGGGGCTGAACGGCATTCCGTATAACCGATGGTGAGAAGATGAAGCGCAATCGCGGATTCACCCTGATCGAACTGCTGGTGGTGCTGGGCATCGTGGCCTTGCTGCTGACGCTCGCCGTGCCGCGCTTCTTCCCCAGCGTCGACAAGACGAAAGAGACCATCCTGGCCGAGAACCTGCGCACCACGCGCGCCGTGATCGACCAGTTCTATGCCGATACCGGACGCTATCCGGAATCGCTGGAGCAGCTGGTCGAGAAAAAATACCTGCCGCGGCTACCCTTCGATCCGGTGGCGGACACCGATGCCGGCTGGGTCCTGGTGCCGCCCGAGGACCCGACGCGCGGCAACGTCTACGACCTGCACAGCAGCGCCGAAGGCAAGGGCCGCAACGGCAAGCCGTATTCGGAATGGTAGCGCGCAGGCCGACCATGCGACGGCGCCGCCAGGATGGCTTCACCTATGTTGGCCTGATCGTGCTGGTGACGATCATCGGCCTGGTCGGCGCCGCCACCCTGAAGGCCGATGCGCTGCTGCGCCGCGCCGCCGCCGAAGAAGAGCTGCTGGAAATCGGCGCCGCCTTCAGCGCGGCGCTGACCAGCTATGCGGAAGCGACTCCGCGCGGCCAGCCGCAGCAGCCGCCGTCATTGGAAGAGCTGCTGAAGGACCCGCGTGTGCCCGGCATCCGCCGCCATCTGCGCAAGGTCTTCGTCGACCCGATCACCGGCAAGGCCGAATGGGGCATCGTCTGGCTGAACAAGGGCAGCGGCATCGACGGTGCGGGCGGCAGCGGCGTGCTGGCCGTGTACAGCCTGTCGCAAGCCAAGCCGCTCAAGCAGTCCGGCTTCGACGCGCGCTTCCAGGGGCTGGACGGCAAGGAGCACCTGGCGGACTGGAAGTTCGCGGCGACCGGGCAGGGTGTGGTGCAGGGGCAGCCGGGACAGCCCGGCCAGCCGCCGCTGCAGCCTGGTCAGCCGGGGCAGCCAGGGCAGCCGCCGCTGTTCGGTCAGCCCGGCCAGCCGCCGCAGAATCCGTCCGAGCCGCCCTCGCTGTTCCCGGGGCGCGGCAATCCGGGCAGCACGACGCCTGCGCCTGCGCCGCCACCGCCGCCACCGCCGCCCGAGAACGTGGCCGTGCCGGAACCGGTGGAGCCGCCGTCCGAAGCGGCGGGCTCCGGCGACGACGAGAAGGATGAGAAGGACGAGACGGCGGCGCGCGATGCCAGCCGCCGTTGACGCCCGCCGTTGATTACTTCGCGCGGCGCATGAAATCGCGCGGACGGAAGCCCAGCGCGAACAGCACGGCAAAGTAGACGATGGCGCTGAGCGCGATGATCGCCAGCAGGGCGACGATGCGCAGCACCGGGTGCGAGCGCAGTCCGGCCCAGTCGAGCTGCGCCTGGCTGAACCAGGCGGCCAGGCCCATCAGCACCACCGCCACCACCACCTTCAGGAAAAAGCCCAACCAGCCGGCATGCGGCGTGTAGATGCTGCGGCGGCGCAGGCCGGTGTACAGGAACAGCGCATTCAGGCAGGCGCCCAGACCGATCGACAGCGCCAGCCCGGCCACGCCCATGCCCAGCATCTGCACGAACACCAGGTTCATGGCCTGGGTCGCGATCAGCACGCCGATGGCGATGCGCACCGGGGTGCGGATGTCCTGGCGCGCGTAGAAGGCCGGCGCCAGGATCTTGACCAGGATGATGCCCAGCAGGCCGGCCGCATACGACATCAGCGGCGCGGTGGCGGCGGCGACGTTGGCGGCGTTGAATTCGCCGTAGTTGAAGAGGGCGGCGATCAGGGGCGTCGACAGCGCGGCCAGGCCCACCGCGGCCGGCAGGGCCAGCAGGAAGGTCAGGCGCAGGCCCCAGTCGAGCAGGGCCGAGTATTCGCCGATGTCGCCGTCGGCGTTCGCCTTCGACAGGCTGGGCAGCAGGATGGTGCCCAGCGCCACGCCCAGGATCCCGGTCGGGAATTCCATCAGGCGGTCGGCGTACTGCAGCACCGAGACGGCGCCGCCGCCCATGTTGGACGCGTAGTTGGTGTTGATGAGCAGGCTGATCTGGGCCGCGGAGACCGCGAACACGGCCGGCCCCATCTTCTTGAGGATGCGGCGCACGCCGGGGTCTTTCAGGCCGGACAGCGGATTGAAGGACAGGCGCGGCAGCATGCCGATGCGCTTCAACGCCGGGATCTGGATCGCGACCTGGGCCACGCCGCCGACCATCACCGCCACCGCCATCGAGTAGATCGGCACCTCGAAGTACTGCACCAGGAACAGCGAGAAGAAGATCGAGGACAGGTTCCACAGCACCGGCGTGAAGGCCGGGATCTTGAATTCGCGCCAGGTGTTGAGCACGGCGCCGGCCAGCACCACGAAGGACATGCAGGCGATGTAGGGGAACATCAGGCGGGTCATGACCACGCCCTTGTCGAAGCCGTCGCCGTCCAGGCCGCTGGCGATGCCCATCAGGATCAGCGGCGCGGCGACGATCCCCAGCACGCTGACCACGACCGTGGCCCAGACCAGGGTGGTGGCGACGTGGTCGACCAGCGAACGCGTGGCTTCTTCGCCTTTCTGGTTCTTGTATTCGGCCAGGATGGGCACGAAGGCTTGCGAGAACGCGCCTTCGCCGAACAGCCGGCGCAGCAGGTTGGGCAGGCGGAAGGCGATGTAGAAAGCGTCGGTGTAGGGCGAGGCGCCGAAGGCACGCGCGAACAGGGTATCGCGCAGCAGACCGGTGATGCGGGAGACCATCGTCATGCTCGAGATGGCCGCCAGGGTTCGGAGTAGGTTCATAGGCCGCGATTATAGCTGGGCAATAGCTCGCAGAAACTTCCGAGCGTCGCTTTTAGAGGGTAAAGCGGCCGCAATCATGAATTTGGAATTGCCCTGCGATGAAACCTTCGCTATAATCGAGGGCTGTATTGAATTCAGTTGGCAGACACTAATCGTTTGAGGTGTTTGCGGACGCAACTTACACCGATTAGGAAATTCCATGGCAAATACCGCACAGGCGCGTAAGCGCGCTCGTCAAGCAGTCAAGCAAAACGCTCACAACTCGGCTCAGCGCTCGACCCTGCGCACCGCGATCAAGGCTGTCAAGAAGGCCATCCAGGCTGGCGACAAGGCCGCTGCAACCTCGATCTTCCAGCAATCCGTGTCGACCATCGACAGCATCGCTGACAAGAAAATCATCCACAAGAACAAGGCCGCTCGCCACAAGAGCCGCCTGGCTGCTGCTATCAAGGCCCTGTCGGCCTAATAGCGCCAGCATTGCGCGGCGTTTGCTGCGCAGTTCTGCAGGATGAAAAACCCGCTCGACCTCAGGTCCGGCGGGTTTTTTTCGTTGATACAACGCCAAAAACCGGGGGGCTGCCCCCGGGTTTTGGCAATTACTTTCGGGATTTTCCGGCGCCGACCGCCTCGGCCGGCACCTCCATCCATTCGCCCGGCATCAGCGGGTTGCTGGACAGCGAGAACGGCCCGATGCTGGTGCGAACCAGGCGCAGCGTCGGTAGCCCGACCGCAGCCGTCATACGCCGCACCTGGCGGTTCTTGCCTTCCTGCAGCGTGATCGCGATCCAGCCCGTCGGCTTGTCCTGGCGGACCCGGATCGGCGGGTTGCGCGGCCACAGCCATTCCGGCTCGGCGATTTTGGCAGCGCGGCAGGGCTTGGTCACGAAGTCGCCCAGGTCCAGCGGGGCCTGCAGGCGCGCCAGCAGGTCGGCATCGGGCACGCCGTCCACCTGCACGATATACGTCTTGGCTTCCTTCTGGTCCGGATGGGCGATGCGGTGCTGGAGCTTGCCGTCGTCGGTCAGCAGCATCAGGCCTTCGCTATCGGCGTCGAGACGGCCGGCCGGGTAGATGCCGGGGATGTCGATATAGTCGGCGAGCGAGGCCCGGCCCGGTTCGGCGCTGAACTGGCAGAGCACCTGGAATGGTTTGTTAAATAAGATGAGGGACATGGAAGAGGTTTTTAGAGCAAAATAGCAAGCATCGCTATTGTATTTCGGAGACCTCCCAATGTTCGAACATATTCAAGTACCGGCCGAGGGCGCGAAGATCACCGTCAACCCCGACTTCTCGCTGAACGTGCCGGACCAGCCGATCATCCCGTATATCGAGGGCGACGGCACCGGCGTGGATATCACCCCGGTGATGCGCAAGGTGGTCGACGCGGCGGTGGCGAAAGCCTACGGCGGCGCGCGCCGGATCAGCTGGATGGAAATCTTCGCCGGCGAGAAGTCGACCCGCATCTACGGACCGGACGTCTGGCTGCCGTCGGAAACGCTGGACGCGGTCAAGGACTACGTGGTCTCGATCAAGGGCCCGCTGACGACCCCGGTCGGCGGCGGCATCCGCTCGCTGAACGTGGCGCTGCGCCAGGAACTCGACCTGTACGTCTGCCTGCGCCCGGTGCGCTATTTCGCCGGCGTGCCGTCGCCGCTGAAGGAGCCGCACAAGACCGACATGGTGATCTTCCGCGAGAACTCCGAAGACATCTATGCCGGCATCGAGTGGGCCGCCGAATCCGAGGGCGCCAGGAAGATCATCGACTTCCTGGTCAAGGAAATGGGCGTCAGCAAGATCCGCTTCCCGGACAGCTCGGGCATCGGCGTCAAGCCGGTCTCGCGCGAAGGCACCGAGCGCCTGGTGCGCAAGGCGATCCAGTACGCGATCGACAACGACAAGCCTTCGGTGACCCTGGTCCACAAGGGCAATATCATGAAGTACACCGAGGGCGGCTTCCGCGACTGGGGCTATGCGCTGGCCTTGAAGGAGTTCGGCGCCGAGCTGATCGACGGCGGCCCGTGGTGCAAGTTCAAGAACCCGAAAACCGGCCGCGACATCACGATCAAGGATTCGATCGCCGACGCCTTCCTGCAGCAGATCCTGCTGCGCCCGGCGGAGTACAGCGTGATCGCGACCCTGAACCTGAACGGCGACTATATTTCGGATGCGCTGGCGGCGCAGGTCGGCGGCATCGGCATCGCGCCGGGCGCCAACATGTCGGATTCGGTGGCGATGTTCGAGGCGACCCACGGCACCGCGCCCAAGTACGCCGGCAAGGATTACGTGAACCCGGGTTCGCTGATCCTGTCGGCCGAGATGATGCTGCGTCACATGGGCTGGACGGAGGCCGCCGACCTTTTGATCGCGTCGATGGAGAAGGCGATCACCTCGAAGCGCGTGACCTACGATTTCGCCCGCCTGATGGAAGGCGCGACCCAGGTGTCGTGCTCGGGCTTCGGCGAGGTGATGATCGAGTGCATGGGCTGAGGCCGGCATGGCGGACGAAACCAGATACGAAGGTATCGGTAAGCTGATCTATGGCGTGCAGCGCCTCGGCGGTGTCGAGCACCTGCTGGGGCTGGAGCGCGATGCGCGGGTGGCGCCGGAACTGGCGGCCGCGGCCAGGGAATTGGCCGAGCGTCATCGGCAATTGATGAAGCCGATCGAAGAGAAGAGGGCGCTGGACGATCCGGAAGTCGACATGATCCTGCGCGGCGTGCCGGAGTTGTATACCACGCTGGTGGAGGGACTCGGTGGCGGCCACATCGGTCCCCGCGGCTGAGGATGCGGGTACCCGAATAAAAAAAGCCCCGCCGCAGCGGGGCTTTTAGCTTCCCGAGGGAGATTAAGCGCCCACGATGTTGGAAGCTTGCTTGCCTTTAGGGCCTTGCGTGACTTCGAATTGGACTTTCTGACCTTCTTTGAGGGTCTTAAAACCGTTCATATTGATTGCGGAGAAGTGTGCGAACAAATCCTCGCCGCCGTCATCTGGGGTGATGAAGCCAAAACCTTTGGAATCATTGAACCACTTCACAGTACCTGTTGCCATAAAATAACCTTCGATTAAAAACG
>Ga0308160_10000514_pt1 | contig 72328 bp, 60 predicted proteins | sample PhyFR1_FD_201036 | JGI IMG/M metagenome (GOLD analysis project Ga0308160, IMG submission 201036) | Phyllosphere microbial communities from UC Gill Tract Community Farm, Albany, California, United States - DLSLF.R1 | ecosystem: Host-associated > Plants > Phyllosphere > Unclassified | place: USA... | reverse complement strand
TCGTTGATCGCCTGGTCCCAGGAGATGCGGGTGTACTTGCCGTTCACCAGCTTCATCGGGTAGCGCAGGCGGTGCTCGCCGAAGCCGTGCTCGCGCACCGAGGCGCCCTTGGCGCAGTGGGCGCCCATGTTGATCGGCGAATCGAAGGCGGCTTCCTGGCGTACCCAGACGCCGTTCGCCACCACGGCGTCGACCGAGCAACCGACCGAGCAGTGGCTGCAGACGGTGCGCTTGACCTCGGTTTTCACGGGGGCCTCGGCCACGGTATCGGCCGCGGCCGGCTCGATCACGTTCAGGGGCAGCTGGCGCGCCAGGGCGCCGGCGCCGGCGGCAACACCGGCCCCGACCAGGAACTTGCGGCGCTTCAGGCCCCGATTGGCGGCCGAACTTTTTACTAAGGACATGGCAGGTCTCCGGGTCCGCTCACCAGTAGGCGGCGGTCTGGTAGTAACGACGGATGTGATCGGTTTCGTGGTAGCCGCGCTTGACCTCGGGCTGGGCCGCCTCGGCAGGCTTGAGCTCGGGCTTGGCCTCGGCGCCGCCGGCAACAGCGGCCAATGCGCCCAGCGGCGCGGCCTTCAGGAAGCTGCGGCGGGCCGGGTTCGGCGTTTCCGCCTGCGCCGGGACGGGTGCGTGATCCATGGGATGGTCCTTTCGGTCAGTCATCGAAGCCCTCCTCCACCACGAAGGCGTCGGCTTCGATTTCCAGCAGCGCGCCGACGAAGGCGGCCACCAGGCGGTAATAGTTGGCGCTCTTGGCATGCGCGATGTCGCCCAGGCAGCGTTCGTACCAGGGCGCGATGCGCGCCTCGAAGAAGGCTTGCTGCACGTGGTGCGGCTGGCGCGCGATGCCGGCGGCGCCGGCGATCAGCACGCGCATGGTTTCGCACAGGGCGCCCAGGTGATCCTCGGATTCGCCCACGCCGCGCACGCGCCCGATGCCGAAGCGCGCCAGGTCGCCGCGCAAGTCGGCCAGCGGGGTGTCGTTCATGAAGCCGGACAAATACAGCGAACCGTAGGGGTTCAGGGTGGGCGTGCCGTCGCTGACGAACAAGGCGTCGAACTCGGCGGCCACGGCCTCGGGGTCCATCACGCCGGAGGCCAGCACCAGCTTTTCCCAGGCCCGTTCCAGGGCGGGATCGCCGCCTTCGGCCAGGATAGGGTCGGCGGAGCCCAGCTGCTCCAGCAGCGCCGCGCCGGGCGCGGCCAGCAGCACGCGCGCGGCCAGGGCATACAGATCGGCGCGCGCCTGGTCTTCGCTGGACAAAGGAAGCGCCACGGCAACCGGGGCGCGGACGGCATCGGGAGCCGGAGGAAGGGGGTGTTCAGGTGGCGCTGCCTGCATGGACACTGACGGTCTCCGTTATTAAATCCTTATTGAAAGTGTAGTCCCTTCGGCCGCGACAGGCGCGCACGGTTGGAAATCTTTTGCATATGTCCTGCCCCGGGCGGCCAGGCGTCAGCGCATCCCGGCCGCATGCATGATGGCGCGCAGCAGCGCCGCGACCAGGTACAGGGCCGCGACGCCGCCGGCCCAGAGGACGATCATCCAGCCCAGGCGGCGCAGCCAGAGCGGCATTGGCTTGCGGCGCTGCTCCATCAGTGGTAGCCCGCGTCGGCCTTGACCTTGCCGCGGAAGACCCAGTACGACCAGGTGGTGTAGGCCAGGATCACCGGCAGGATGACCAGGGTGCCGACCAGCGCGAATTCCTGGCTCGACGGCGGCGAGGCGGCTTCCCAGATGGTGATGGAGGGCGGCACGATGTGCGGCCAGATGCTGATCGCCATGCCGGTATAGCCGAGGAAGACCAGGGCCAGCGCCGCCACGAAGGGCCAGCGCTGCGGCTTGCCCTTGAGCGAGCCGAGCAGCAGCGCAAACGCCAGCAGCACCAGCACCGGCACCGGCGCCAGGTATAGGATGTTGGGGAAGGTGAACCAGCGTTCGGCCACCGCCGGGTCGCGCAGCGGGGTCCAGATGCTGACCACGACGATGGCGGCCATCAGCAGCAGCGCGAACGGGCGCGCCACCTGGATCATGCGCTCGTGCAGCTCGCCCTCGGTGCGCATGATCAGCCAGGTGCTGCCCAGCAGCGTGTAGGCGATGATCACGCCGAAACCGGCCAGGATAGGGAAAGGCGCGACCCAGTCGAGCGCCCCGCCGGCATAGCTGTGCCCCGACACCGCGATGCCGTCGAGGAAGGCGCCGAGCGAAACGCCCTGGAAAAACGCTGCCGTGACCGAGCCGCCGATGAAGGCCTTGTCCCACAGGTGGCGTCCGCCCTCCCTGGCCTTGAAGCGGAACTCGAAGGCCACGCCGCGAAACACCAGGCCGACCAGCATGAAGATCAGTGGCAGGTAGAGGCCGGACAGGATGATCGAGTAGGCCACCGGAAAGGCGGCCAGCAGCCCTTCCCCGCCCAGCACCAGCCAGGTCTCGTTGCCGTCCCAGACCGGGGCCACGGTGTTCATCATGGTGTCGCGCTCGCGCTTTCCCTTCACGAAGGGGAACAGGATGCCGATGCCGAGGTCAAAGCCGTCCAGCAGCACATACATGAAGACGGCGAAATAAATGATGACGATCCAGACGACGGAAGTATCGATGTCCATGCTTCAGTTTCCTTTTCCGTCGGGGCCAATGCCTTCGCCGGTGCCTTCGTCGTCGTTGCCGACGTCCGCCGCCGACATCGGCCGTGCCGGCGTGCGGCCCTGGCCCGGCCCGCCCTCGGGTGCGCGCTGCAGGGCAAAGTGCTGCGGCCCCTTGCGCATCAGGCGCAGTACGTACACGGTGCCGGCGCCGAACACGAAGAAATACGAGACGACAAAGATGCCCAGCGTCAGGGCCAGGGCCAGCGCGCCGTGCGGCGACACCGCGTCCGCCGTGCGCAGCACCCCGTACACCACCCAGGGCTGGCGCCCGACCTCGGTGGTCACCCAGCCGGCCAGGATCGCGATCAGCCCGGCTGGCCCCAACCACAGCGCCGCGCGCAGGAAGGCCCGCGTCGTGAAGAGCCGGCCGCCACGGCGTAGCCACAGGCTCCAGGCGCCGAGGGCGATCATCAACAGGCCCAGGCCCACCATCAGGCGGAAGCTCCAGAACACGATCAGGGAATTCGGGCGCTCGTCCTTCGGGAAATCCTTCAGGCCGGGGAATTGGCCGTTCCAGCTGTGGGTGAGGACCAGGCTGCCCAGGTGCGGCACCTCGAGCGCGTAACGGGTGGTCTCGGCTTCCATGTCGGGGATGCCGAACAGCTTCAGGCCGACCGCTTCGCCCGGCGTGTTTTGCCAGTGCCCTTCCATCGCGGCCAGCTTGGCCGGCTGGTGCTTGGCCGTGTTCAGGCCATGGAAGTCGCCGATCACGGCCTGGATCGGGGCGACCAGCAGCAGCATCCACATCGCCATCGACAGCATGGTGCGCACGGCCGGGTTGTCGCGCCGGCGCAGCAGCTGCCAGGCGCCGGTGGCGCCGACGATCAGCGCCGTGGTCAGGAAGGCCGCCACCACCATGTGCAGCAGGCGGTAGGGAAACGAGGGGTTGAAGATGATCGCCAGCCAGTCGCTCGGCACCATGCGCCCGCCCTCGATGGCATAGCCTTGCGGGGTCTGCATCCAGCTGTTGGCGGCCAGGATCCAGGTGGCCGAGACCAGGGTGCCGACGGCCACCATGGCCGTAGCGAGGAAGTGCAGGCGTGGGCCGACGCGGTGCCAGCCGAACAGCATCACACCGAGGAAGCCGGCTTCCAGGAAGAAGGCGGTCAGCACCTCGTAGGCCAGCACCGGCCCCAGGATGCTGCCCGCGAATGCGGACATGTTGCTCCAGTTGGTGCCGATCTGGTACGCCATGACGATGCCCGACACCACGCCCATGCCGAACATGACGGCGAAGATCTTCAGCCAGAAGTGGTACAGGTCGACATACACCTGGCGCTTGGTCTTGAGCCACGCCAGTTCGAGCACGGCCAGGTAGCTGGCCAGGCCGATGGTCACGGCCGGGAACAGGATGTGGAAGGACATCGTGAAGGCGAACTGGATGCGTGCCAGGTCCAGCGCCGAAATACCGGCCATGCGGTCTCCTCGGATGAGTGGTGTGCGGAATCTAGCATGGCCGGGGGCGCGCACAATTGACATCCTTGCCACGCTTTGCGGGCGGCGGCCCCGGAAAGGCCGGGCGGCAAAACGGACCGGACTATAATGTCGGCATCGACCGTTATCCTCTACAACGATGACCCAGGACACCACTTCCACCGCTTCCGCGCCCGTCAGCATCCACGCGCTGAAGGCCAGCTGCAGCGCCTGCAGCATGCACCAATTGTGCCTGCCGATGGGCCTGGAAAACGCGGACATCGACCGGCTCGACCAGATCATCGGCCGCCGCCGGCGCCTTGAAAAAGACGAGCGCCTGTACGCGATGGGCGAGCCTTTCCGCAGCCTGTACGCGGTGCGCTTCGGCCACTTCAAGACTTACCAGATCAACGCCGCCGGCGAGCAGCAGATCACCGGCTTCCAGATGGCCGGCGAGCTGCTGGGCATGGATGCGATCAGCGGCGACCGCCACCACTGCGACGCCGTCGCGCTGGAAGACAGCGAAGTCTGCGAGATCCCCTTTTCGCGCCTCGAAGAACTGTTCGGCGAAGTGCCGGCCCTGCTGCGCCACTTCCACCGCATCATGAGCCAGGAAATCACGCGCGAGCAGAACGTGATGCTCTTGCTGGGGAATATGCGCGCCGAGCAGCGCTTCGCCGTGTTCCTGGTGAATTTGTCGGCGCGCTATGCGGCGCGCGGCTATTCGTCGACCCGCTTCGCGCTGCGCATGTCGCGCGAGGACATCGGCAATTACCTGGGGCTGACCATCGAGAGCGTCAGCCGGCTGCTGTCGCGCTTCAAGAAGCAGGGCTGGATTGCGGTCGACAAGCGCGAGGTAACCCTGCTCGAACCGGCGCACCTGCGGGCAATCGCGGCCGGGACCGAGCAGTGCAGTCCGATGGCTTGATGGTTAGTTAGAACGTGACCGTCACCGAGGGCGCGCTTTTGGTGGCCGGGCCGTGGAAGACCGCTTCGATGTTGTTGCCGTCGGGGTCGATCACGAAGGCGCCGTAGTAGCCGGGGTGGTATTTGCTGCGTTCACCGGGGGCGCCGTTGTCCTTGCCGCCGGCTTTCAGGGCTGCTTCGTAAAAAGTATCCACCATTGCGCGGTCGGCAGCCTGGAAGGCCAGGTGGTGGCGGCCGGTAAGCTCACCCTGCGCGGCCTCGCTGGACGGCGTGGAGATGAACAATTCGTCGGCCCAGAAATAATCCTCGCCCTCGCCGCCCAAGGGGATGCCGAGGACCTCGAAGATGGCGGTGTAGAAGCGTTTCGAGGCCGGCAGGTCGCGCACCACCAATTGCAGGTGGTCGATCAAGCGGCCGCGGTGCAGTTCCTGGGTTTCCATGGTGGGTCTCCTCCGGATGGTGGTGCGGGATTATGCCGTAAATACCACCGCATGGGCGCGCGGTCGCGCTGCGTGAACGGACATGTAGGGTGGGCACTCGTGCCCACGCGGTTGAACCGATGATCATCCGTACCGAACATGTACGTGGCGCATGATGGCGAACGACGAGACCGCGTGGGCACAAGTGCCCACCCTACGCGACCTTACGACTTTTGCTTGGCGATCCATTGGTCTACCAGCTGCCCCAGCACATCCAGCGGCACCGACCCGGCGCTCAGCACCATGTCGTGGAAGGCCGGCAGCGAGAACTTCTCGCCCAGCTCCGCCTTCGCCTTCTCGCGCAATTCGACGATGCGCAGCATGCCGATCATGTAGGCCGTTGCCTGCCCCGGCCAGGCGACGTAACGGTCCACCTCTTCCACATTGATGCCGTAGTCGACCGCCTGCTGGCGCGTCCAGTTCTTGGTGTGCAGGCCGGTATCGACCACCAGGCGCCGCGCGCGGAACAGCTCCGAACCCAGCGCGCCCAGCAGCCCCGGCACGTCGCCTTCGTACCAGCCCTGCTCCACCGCCAGTCGCTCGGTGTACAGCGCCCAGCCCTCGCTGTGCGCGCTGCCGCCGCTGAAGATGCGCTGGCTGCGGAATTTCGGGATGCCCGACAGCTCCTGCTGGATCGCCAGCTGGAAGTGGTGGCCCGGCACCGCCTCGTGGTAGGACAAACTGCGCATGCGGATCATGCTGAAGGTCGGCCCGCGCAGCGGCACCCAGAACACGCCCGGACGGCTGCCATCCGGCGCCGGCAGGCTGTAATGGGCGGCGGCCGAGGCTTCGGTCAGCGGCGGTTCGCGCCGCACTTCGACCGGCGCGCGCGGCTTCAGGTTGAACAGGGCCTCGCTGCGGCGCTCGGCGTCCTTTACCATCTCGGCATACTTGCCCAGGATCGCCGGGCGCGGGTCGCCCTCGCCCTTCGGCTGGAAGGTGGCGTCGAGCGCCTTCATGCGCGCCTCGATGTTGCCCTCGTTGAAGCCGAGCGCGCGCAGGTGCTTGTCCATCTCGGCTTCGATGCGCGCCACTTCGCGCAGGCCGATGGCGTGGATCTGCTCGGCCGTCAAATTCGTGCTGGTGTAGTTGGCCAGCGCCCGGTTGTAGGCGGCCAGGCCATTCGGCAGGCGCGAGATGCCGGCCACGTCGGTCGTCTGCGGATGGATCTCGGCCAGGAAGGCCTGTACGCGCACGTAGGCCGGGCGGATCTTGTCCTCGACGATCCTGGTCGCACGCGCAACCGCGGCGGCGCGCGCTTCCGGCGACAGATCCTTCAACGGCTCGGTACGCTGCACCAGCGAGATGACCAGCACGTTGCCTGCGGCGGGCGGCGCCAGGAAGGCGGCGACCTGGCCCTGGGCCTGCTCCAGGATGAAGCGCGGCGGGATCAGCTTCTTCGCGGCGGCGCCGCGCGCCCGGGCCAGGGTCTCGTCCATGCGCGCGCCCACCTGCTCCAGGCGCGCCAGGTAGCTGTCGACGTCGGAGGCGCGCCGCATCGGGTGGGTCTGGGTCATGAAGTTGACCATGCCCACCTGGATGCCGCTGAACTGCTGGAAGGCGAAGCCATGGTCCTCGAACGGTTCGTTCGCCACCATGTTCGCCAGCGACCAGCGCATCACCGCCGCCGAAATGCGCTGGGTCTCGTCCAGCGGGCCGGCCATCCATTTATCCAGGCGCGCGATGCCCTGCTTCGCCAGGCCGACCATCTTCTTGCGCTGCGCCGGGGTTTGCGGCGGCAGCAGGCGGTCCAGCGCATCCTGCTCGGCGCCGCTGAAGTACTGGGTCGCGGTGGCGAACTGCGGGTTCTGGCGCACCCAGTCCTGGGCGAAGGTGTCGGCCCATTTGTCGAAGGCGGCATTCGGTTTCACGGCGGCTGCGGTGACTGCGGGAGCAGCGAGCGCCTGCTGCGGAAGGACGGCGGCGGCGATGGCGAGGGGGACGAACAGGGCGGCGATGGCGGTGCGGATGGAACGCGGGGAGGATGCGGGCATGGATGTCTCTTCTTTTGGTCGTGCGGCGGGTGCCGTGGCGAAAATCTAACATGGAAGAGTTGGCAAGGACAGTCTTTACGGCTGCGCTGCGGCCTGTGGGACAATCCGGCCATGACCAGCCTGAAGAACCTCGACCTGAACCTGCTGAAGGCCCTCGACGCCCTGCTCGACGAGCGCAGCGTCACGCGGGCGGCGGTGCGCCTGAACCTCACCCAGCCGGCCATGAGCGGCGTGCTCACGCGCCTGCGCGACAGCCTCGACGATCCGCTGTTCGTGCGCGCCCAGCGCGGCATGGTGCCGACGGCGCGCGCCTTGGCGCTGGCCGCGCCGCTCAAGCAGGTGCTGGCCGATATCGAGACCCTGCTGCAGCCGGCCGCCTTCGACCCCGCCAGCGCCAGCCTGACCCTGGCCATCGCCGCCACCGACTATGCACTGCGCGCCGTGGCGGTGCCCTACCTGGCGGCGCTGAAGGAAGCGGCGCCGAACATGCGCGTGGCGCTGGTGCCGGTGCAGGGCGAGGACATCCTGGCGCGGCTGGAGCGCGGCGCGATCGACCTGGCGCTGGTGACACCCGAGACCACGCCGCCCGGGCTGCACGCGCGGCGCCTGTTCGACGAGCGCTATGTGTGCGTGATGCGGCATGGGCATCCGGCAGCGCGCGAAGCCGTGCTGACGCTGGACGCCTTCTGCGCGCTGGACCATGCACTGGTGTCGTACGAGGGCGGCGAGTTCGCGGGAGTGACCGATGCGGCGCTGGCGCAGCTGGGGCGGTCGCGGCGGGTGAAGCTGTCGGTGGCTTCCTTCCTGGTGTTGCCGGAGATTTTGCGCAGCAGCGACCTGGCGGCGGTGGTACCGGCCAGGCTGGCGGCGGGAGTGGATGGCTTGGCGGTGTTCGAACCGCCGCTGGCGATTCCCGGCTTTACCAAGGTGGTGGCGTGGCACGAGCGGACGCACAGGTCGGCCGCGCACCAATGGGCGCGCGAGCTGCTGTCCAGGGTGGTGTAGGGTGGGCCGGGCGGCGCCAGGCGCTGGTGCCCGCGCAGTGTCGTACCGGTGCACGCTTGCAACCGCGTGGGCACGAGTGCCCACCCTACGAGCAGCTTTCAACGCTGTGCGCGTCGGGCGGCGCCGGCCAGGCCTTCGATCCACTCCTGGTGGGCATTGAGCATCGGATTCGGCCTGGCGACGGCGAGGGCTTGCGCCGGCTTGCCGATCTGCGTCTCCTGGGTCAGGATGCGCACCCGCCCGCCCGGCAGGTCCTCGAACAGCCAGGCATGGTGCACGTCCAGCCGCGCGCCGTCCGCATCGACACCCCAGCCATGCCAGGCGATCCGCGCCGGCGCGCCGTCCTGCGGCGGGACGTACTCGTTCACTTCCGCCTCGATCAGGAAGCCGAAGGTCGTGAAGCGGAAACGGGCGCCGGCGCCCAGCAGCGGCCCGCTGCCGTCGTGGAAGACGATGTCCGAGGCATTGCTGTAGTAGGTCGGCCAGGCCGAGGTGTCGTTCAACTGCGGCCACACGTCGGCGGCGCGCAGGCCGGCGACGGTGATGTCGTTGGACACGTAGTTGTCGGTGGTGCCCGGCAGATAGCCTTGCGGCCAGGTGATGTCGCTCATTGCGCTGGTCCTTCTTGGGTGAATGAAGATGCAGCGATGATGCGCGCAAGCTTGATATCAGTCCAATCGATTATCTCGATATATCCCATCAGCAGAAGCGATATCAAGGCGTATCGGCGACGATCTGCAAGGCCGGCTGCTTGCCCGGACTCCAGCTGCGCGCCAGGCGCCATTCCCTGCCCTCGCCTTCGACAAGCACCTGCCAGTGGGTCGGCTCCAGCCCCGCCACCTGCACACTGAAGTTGCCGTAGTCGTCGGGCAGCGCGTCGAGCGCGAGGTCCTTGTGCGGCTGGGTCGGATGCGCCAGGTGGATGCGGAATGGCGCCAGCATCGGCCGCCCGAAACTGCTCAGGCGACCGGACAAGTTGCCGAGCTGCGCATCGAAGCGGGCGTCCAGCGCCAGCTGCATGGCGCTGGCCACGCGGTCGCGGCGCAGGTCCTGGTTGATGGCCTTGCCCTGCTTGTAGTAGTCATCGACCACCATGGCGTCGGGCTGCTGCACGGCCAGCCAGACGGTAATGGCGGTGGCGATCATCACCGCTGCCGGGCCGAGCATGATGAACCAGGGCCAGCGGTGCTTGTACCAGGGCTTGGTGGCGGGGTTCTTGTAAGCGGCTTGCATCCTGTTCTCCTCTAGCGCGGCACGATGAAGGCCGCTTCTTCGCGCACCGACACCGCGGGATCGTCGATGGCGGTGATGGTAAAGGCGATCCGGTGCGAACCGCCTTCGCCGCCTTCGGCGCGCACCCGTACCGGGACCCCGCGCGCACTGGCGCCATCGAGCGCCACCACGTCGGCACCGACAATGCGCGCACCCGGCATGCCCTCCACAGCCAGGCGATACGTACGCGTGTTCTCGCTCGTGTTCATCAGCTGCAGGCGGTACACGTTCTCGACCTGCCCATCCTCGACCTCGCGCCCCATCGAGCCGCGGTCGCGCACCACGTCCACTTTCAGCGGCGTGCGCAGCGCGAGCGAGGTAGTCATCGCCAGGACCAAGAGCCCCAGCACCGCGCCATAGGCCAGCACGCGCGGACGCAGCAGGCGCGCCTTTACCTGGGCCGTGCTCCAATTGTTCGCCAGCGCGTTCTCGGTGGCGTAGCGGATCAGGCCATGCCGCTTCTTGACCTTGTCCATCACGCCATTGCAGGCATCGACGCAGGCGGCGCAGCCGATGCACTCGTATTGCAGGCCGCGGCGGATGTCGATCCCGGTCGGGCAGACCTGGACGCACAGGGTGCAGTCGATGCAGTCGCCAGCCGTGTCGCCGACGGTGCGCGCACCCGGACGGCGCGGTTCGCCACGCGCGCGGTCGTAGGTGACGATCAGGGTGTCCTTGTCGAACATCGCGCTCTGGAAGCGCGCATACGGGCACATGTACTTGCACACCTGCTCGCGCATCCAACCGGCATTGCCGTAGGTGGCGAAGCCATAGAACAGCACCCAGAAGCCTTCCCACGGCCCGACGCTGAAGCTGGCCACCTCGCGCACCAGCGTGTGCACCGGCGTGAAATAGCCGACAAAGGTAAAGCCGGTCCACAGGGCGACCGCCATCCAGGCCGCATGCTTGGCGCCCTTCTTCCAGGTTTTCTCGAACGTCCAGGGCTGGCGGTCGAGCCGGATACGGGCGCTGCGCGCGCCTTCGATCCGGCGCTCGATCCACAGGAAGAGTTCCGTGTATACCGTCTGCGGGCAGGCAAAGCCGCACCACACCCGCCCCGCCACCGCCGTCACCATGAACAAGCCGTAGGCGCAAACGATCAAGAGGCCGGCCAGGTAGATGAAGTCCTGCGGCCACAGCACCAGGCCGAACAGGTGGAACTTGCGCGCGCCGAGGTCGAACAGCACCGCCTGGCGCCCGTTCCACTGCAGCCAGGGCAGCCCGTAGAACACGAGCTGGGTCAGCCAGACGCCGGCCCAGCGCAGGCGCGCATAGCGGCCTTGTATTTCACGTGGATAGATCTCTTCGCGCGCGGCGTACATCTTGACCACCGCTTCCTTCGGCGCACTCATTTTGCCGCCACCTTCTCATCGATCGGTTTCGAAGGCGCCGGGTTCGACAGGCTCCACACGTAAGCCGCCAGCACATGCACCTTGGCCTCGCCCAGGAAGTCGCCGAAGGCCGGCATGGTGTTGGTGCGGCCCTTGCGGATGGTTTCCATGATGGTGTCGGCGCTGCCGCCATACAGCCAGGTCTTGTCCGCCAAGTTCGGCGCGCCCAGCATCGGGTTGCCCTTTCCTTCCGGTCCGTGGCAAGCCGCGCAGGCGCCGAACTTGGCCTTGCCGAAGGCGACCTTCACCGGGTCGGCCGTGAGGCCGGACAGATTGCGCACGTAATGGGCCACGCCTTCGATGTCCTTGTCCGAGCCAAGCGCCGCGCCCATCGCCGGCATCTGGCCGATGCGCCCGGCCATGATCGTGAGCTTGATGGTCTCCGGCTCGCCGCCGTGCAGCCAGTCCGGGTCGGTCAGGTTCGGATAGCCCTTGTTGCCGCGCGCATCGGACCCATGGCATTGCGCGCAGTAGTTCAGGAACATGCGCTCGCCGATGGCGTGGGCCTGCGGGTCGGCCGCCACCGCCTTCAGGTCCTGGCTGGCGTAGCGTGCGAACAGCGGGCCGAAATCGGTATCGGCCTGTTTCAGCTCGGCCTGGTAGGCGCCGGTGGAATGCCAACCGAGCTTGCCGGCATAGCTGCCCAGGCCCGGGAACAGCACCAGGTAGACGATGCCGAACACGATGGTGAGATAGAACAGGCCCATCCACCAGCGCGGCATCGGCGTATTCAGTTCGGTCAGGTCCTCGTCCCAGACGTGGCCGGTGGTCTTCTCGGGCTGGCCGTCCTGGCCGACCCTGATCTTGTAGCGCGACTGCGACCACAGCAGGATCGCGCAGCCGGCGATCGAGGCGACCGTGATCAGCGCGACGTACCAGTTCCAGAAGCCGCTGGTGAAGTCAGCCATGGTCGGCCTCCTCGTCGGCGAACGGCAGCGATGCCGCCGCGTCGAAGTCGGCGCTGCGCTTGAGCAGGAAGGTCCACAGCAGGATGCCCATGAAGGTGGCGAACGACACCACCGTCATCACGCTGCTTGCGCTGTCAAAGATTCGTTCGATGGCCATGTCAGTTCCTCGTCTTGATGTGCGTGCCCAGGCCTTGCAGGTAGGCGATCAGGGCGTCCTGTTCGGTCTTGCCGGCCAGCTCGGCCGGGCCGTTCGCGATGTCGGCGTCGGTGTAGGGCACGGCCAGGGTACGCATGGCGCGCATCTTCGGCACGATGTCGGCGGGGACCAGTTTGGTTTTCGCCAGCCACGGATAGCCCGGCATGTTCGATTCCGGCACCACGTCGCGCGGGTTGTCGAGGTGGGTGCGGTGCCATTCGTCGCTATAGCGCCCGCCCACGCGCGCCAGGTCGGGGCCGGTGCGCTTGCTGCCCCACTGGAAGGGGTGGTCGTAGACGAATTCGCCGGCCACCGAATAATGGCCATAGCGCTCGGTCTCGGCGCGGAAGGGCCGGATCATCTGCGAGTGGCAGTTGTAGCAGCCTTCGCGGATGTAGATGTCGCGGCCGGCCAGGCGCAGCGGCGAATACGGCTTCAGGCCCGCCACCGGCTCGGTGGTCGACTTCTGGAAGAACAGCGGCACGATCTCGACCAGGCCGCCGAAGGAGATCACCAGGATCACCAGGCCGATCAGCAGCCAGGGATTCTTTTCGATCCATTCATGGGTAAAGTTTTTCATGGTGCGGCTCCGGGTTCAGGCGTGCGTCGGCACGTGCGTTTCGACGGCGCAGGCTTCATCGATCGGTTTGTGCGGTTGCGGGATCGGCGCGTCCACGTTGACGGTGCCGGCCAGGGTCTTCCAGGTATTCAAGGCCATCATCAGCATGCCCGACAGGTAGAGCAGGCCGCCCAGGAAGCGCACCGCGTAATAGGGATAGGTCGCCTTCACGCTTTCGGCAAAGGTATAGGTGAGCGTGCCGTCCGGGTTCACCGCGCGCCACATCAGGCCCTGCATCACGCCGGCGATCCACATCGCCGCGATGTAGAGCACGATGCCGATGGTGGCGACCCAGAAGTGGGCTTCAACCAGTTGGACGCTGTACATCTCCTTCTTGCCCGCCAGGCGCGGGATCAGGTAGTAGATCGAACCCATGGTGATGAAGCCGACCCAGCCCAGGGCGCCGGCGTGCACGTGGGCCACGGTCCAGTCGGTGTAGTGCGAGAGCGCGTTGATGGTTTTAATGGACATCATCGGGCCCTCGAAGGTGGCCATGCCGTAGAACGAGAGCGAGACGATCAGGAATTTCAGGATCGGATCCGAGCGCAGCTTGTGCCAGGCGCCGGACAGGGTCATCACGCCGTTGATCATGCCGCCCCAGCTGGGCGCCAGCAAAATCAGCGAGAACACCATGCCCAGCGACTGGGTCCAGTCCGGGAGCGCGGTGTAGTGCAGGTGGTGCGGGCCGGCCCACATGTAGGTGAAGATCAGGGCCCAGAAGTGGACGATCGACAGGCGGTAGGAGTAGACCGGGCGCTCGGCCTGTTTCGGGATGAAGTAGTACACCATGCCCAGGTAGCCGGCGGTGAGGATGAAGCCGACCGCGTTATGGCCGTACCACCACTGGATCATGGCGTCCTGCACGCCGGCGTACACCGAGTAGGATTTCATGGCCGATACCGGGACCACGGCGCCGTTGACGATGTGGAGCACGGCCACGGCGATGATGTAGGCGCCGAAGAACCAGTTGGCCACGTAGATATGCTGCACCTTGCGCTTGACGATGGTGCCGAAGAAGACCACGGCATAGGCCACCCAGACGATGGCGATCAGGATCGCGATCGGCCATTCCAGCTCGGCGTACTCCTTGCCGCGCGTGAAACCCATCGGCAGCGTGATCGCGGCCGACACCAGCACGGCTTGCCAGCCCCAGAAGGTGAAGGCGGCCAGCTTGTCGGAGAACAGCCGGACCTGGCAGGTGCGCTGCACCACGTAGTAGGAGGTGGCGAACAGGCCGCAGATGCCGAAGGCGAAGATCACCGCATTCGTGTGCAGCGGGCGCAGGCGGCCGTAGCTGAGCCAGGGGATGTCGAAGTTGAGCGCGGGCCAGGCCAGCTGGGCCGCGATGAAGACGCCGGCGGCCATGCCGACCACGCCCCAGAAGACCGTGGCGATGGCAAACTGGCGCACGATCTTGTAGTTATAGTTAAGACTGCTTTCCAAGGTACGCTCCCGAGTGGATTGACTGCGATCACAGCAGGGAGAGTAGTTTTCTGAAGTTTAAAAATCCTTGATGTGAATCAAAATTCGCTGTTTCACTTGGGATACGAAACAGAGCCTTGGCGAGGGTGCGAAAGCGCTTGGGCCTGCGGCCTGCAGCGTGATTGGCCCTGAACGGTGCTGCGGCCTGCGCCCATGATTGGCCGGGGCGGTGCTGCGGCCTGTGGCCGTGATTGGCCGTGACGTTGCTGCGGCCTGCGGCCGTGATTGGCCGTGACGTTGCTGCGGCCTGCGGCCGTGACCGTACGGTGGGCACGCTGTGCCCACGCGGAACCATGATCAGCGTTGGCCATGTTCCTTTCCTGGACGCGGCATCGTAGGGCGCGCCTCAAAGCGTCGTGCTGGCGTAACCTTTATATGGAAACGCTGCGGAGCGAATCGTCACGGCAGCAGCCCCCCGGATGAACACGTACCCGCGTGGGCACGGGGTGCCCACCGTACGGTCGCACGGTCCCCTGCGGCGATGCTTTCTACTTTATCGACACACGAACAGGAAAAAAACTATGCCCATCTCGCAATCCCTCCACGACGACATCGCGCAACGCCTGCACCAAGCCCGCGACGAAGCCCTCGCCACGGTCCGTGCCCGTACCGACACCGACCCCGAAGGCAACGAGCCGCCGGTGATCTCGCCGCGCGCCCACCTGGTGCAGAACGACGACGCCCCCACCGCCGAAATGATCGCCCACGACGAGGAACACTTCGCCGAGCACGAAGCCAAGCTGCTGCACGACATCGACGCCGCCATCGGCCGCCTCGAATCCGGCGGCTACGGCGTCTGCGTGTCCTGCGGCTGCGACATCCCGGAACAACGCCTGCTGGCCACGCCCACCGTGCAGACCTGCATCCAGTGCCAGGAACGCATCGAGCAGGAAGAAGGCACGGGCCGCGGCCCGACCATGTAGTCAGGGCGCGCCGGCCGTCCCGGTGCACGCAGGGCCGGCGGCCTCCGCGCCGACGAAGCGCGCCACTTCCCGGCCCGCGCAGCTGCGGTCCGACCACAGCACCCAGTGGGCCTCGTTCCTGGCCGTGTACAACTGCACCGGCCCCGCCTTGCGCAGCGCCGCCACGTGACGCACCGCCGCATCGTAGTCGGTCTTGGCATCGCGGTCGCCATGGATCACCAGGGTCGGCGGCAGCCTGGCCGGCAGGCGCGCATACCAGGCGTCCGGCTTGTATAGCGGGAATGGCGTGCCCACCAGGTGGCCGGGCAGGCTGCTGGTGAACAGCAGGCCGGCTTCCTCGGCCGCCACGTCCTGCGCCGTGCGGCCCGGCTGCAAATTGTTTTCCGAACCGCTGACCAGGATCACCAGCGGCGTCGACGGCGGCGACTGCGGGAAGCTGCCGAGTTTTGCCATCTCCCCCCCGGCCTCGGCCAACACCGCCTTAAACGGTTCCGGCTTGCCCGCGTCCAGGTCCTTGATTACATAGGGCAGCTGCTCGGCCACGCTCGGCACGTCGAGCAGGTTGCCGAACAGGCGCTTCAGGTTCTTGCCGGGGATGGTGGCGGCCAGCGCCGGGTCCTGCTCCACCTTCGCCAGCACGCGCCGGTACACGGCTTCGGCCGGCTCGCCCATGCGCGCCGCGCAGGCCGGATCGGCGTCGCAATCGGCCAGGCGGCGCCGGCCGATGGCGTCGGCCACCAGCGAGCGCCGGCTCAGGTCGGCCCTGGCGTCGTCCTGCAGCGATACCAGCGAATCGAGCACGATGCCGTCGATCCGCCTGGCGCCGATGGCCACCGTGCGCAGTACCAGCTGGGTGCCGTAGGACACGCCATATACATAGGTCTTGCCGCGGGTTGGCGTGCGCTCCAGCAGCAGCTTCAGGTCGTGCGCGCCGTTGGTTTGCGAGAACTGGCGGGTGCTGCCGGGATGCGCGTTCAGGTAAGCGAAGCAGCTGCCCCACTCCGTGCCGTCGAGCGCGCTGCCGCCCGGCGAGGCCGGCGCTTCTTCCTGCGGGCACATGCGCGTCGAGAAGCCGGTGCCGCGGTGGTCAGGGACGATCAGGTCGAGGCCGGGTAAGGCGGCCCGGAACTTCGGCACCAGGGCATAGAACGCGGCGCCGGATTCGCCGGGACCGCCGGCGATCAGCCAGGCCTGCCCGCGCGCGGCGCCCAGCGCCGGGAACTTGCGCACGAAGAGATCGACGCTGCCCGCCGGCGCGCCCGCGAGCCCGGAAGGGTCGGCCGCTACCCGCTCGACCTTGCACAGGCTCCCTTTTAGCGCCGGATGGCTCGCGGCATCGTCGCAGGGCTTGAAGGCGGCGCCATGTGCGGCGCCGGCGGCGCCCAGGGAGATCAATGCCACAGCCAGGCGGCGGTTCAGCTTCCTCATGCTTTCCTCGTGATCGGTGAAAATTCAAGAGTAACCGCGAGGAAACTTATTGTCGAGAAAGAATGGATCTGTATGTCATGGCGCCCTGTCGTCGTCGCGCAGCAGGCGCAGGGCCGGGCCTTCCAGGTCGTCGAACTGGCCGCTGTCGGCGGCGCCGAAAAAAATCCAGACCGCCACCGCCACCAGCACCAGGCTCAGGGGAATCAGCAAATACAGCGCTTCCATCTCATTTCCTCAAACGCAGGGCATTCAGCACCACGACCGCCGAACTGGCCGCCATGCCGACCCCGGACAGCCAGGGGTTCAGCACCCCGCTCGCCGCCAGCGGGATCGCGCACAGGTTATACAGGCTGGCCCAGGCCAGGTTCTGGCGCACGATGCGCAGCGTGCGGCGCGCGGTGGCGAGGGCCTCGCACAGGGGCAGCAGGCTGTCGCCGAGCAGCACGCAGTCGGCATGCAGCTGGGCCAGCGCGGCGCCATTCCCCATCGCGAACGAGACGTCGGCGCCGCGCAGCACGGCGGCGTCGTTGATGCCGTCGCCGACCATCGCCACTGTCGCGCCTTGCGCCTGCAGCTCGCGCACGAACTCCAGCTTCTTCTCCGGCAGCTGGTCGCCGGCGGCCAGTCGGATGCCCAGGCGCGCCGCCACCGCCTGCGCCGCGCGCGACTCGTCGCCGCTGAGCAGGACCACGGTCTTGCCGGCCGCCTCGAAACAGCGCACCACGTCCAGCGCTTCTGGCCGCAAGCCGTCGGCGATGTCGAAGCGCGCCAGCCAGGCGCCCCCCTTGCCGAGCCAGACGGCGCTGCCCTCCGGCTCCGGCGCCACCGGCGTGCGGCGTTCCACCAGTGCGGCGACAAAGGCCGCGCTGCCGAGGCGGTAGCGCACGCCATCCACCGCGCCCTCGATGCCCTGCCCGACCGAATAGACGACATCGTTCGCAGTCAGCGACGGCGCCGACGCCGCAGTGCGGATCGCCTGCGCCAGCGGATGCGCGCTGCCCGCCTCCAGTGCGGCGGCGATGGCCAGCGCGGCCTGGGCGTCGCTGCCGCCGAAGCTGCGCGTCGCGCGCACCAGTGGCCGTCCGGGCGTCAGGGTGCCGGTCTTGTCGAAGACCACGTGCGTCGCACGCTCCAGGGTTTCCAGCGCATGCGGCTGCACGGCCAGCACGCCGCGGCGCAGCAGGCGGTCGGTGGCCGCCGCCAGCGCGGTCGGCGTGGCCAGCGACAGCGCGCACGGGCAAGTCACCACCAGCACCGCGATCGCCGCCGGCCAGGCACGGCCTGGGTCGATCACCTGCCAGGCCAAGAATACGACCACGGTCAGCACCAGCAGCGCCGTTACCGACCAGGCGGCCACGCGGTCGGCCCACAAGGCCAGCGCCGGCTTGCCCTGCCCGGCCTTGTCGACCAGGCGCACCAGCAGCGCCAGGGTGCTGTCGCGCGCCGCCGCCTGCACGCGCAGCACCACGGCCTGGGCCACGTTGACGGCGCCGCCGGGCAGCTGGTCGCCGACGGCCAGGTGCCGCGTCCTGCTTTCGCCGGTCAGCAGCGACAGGTCGGCATCGGTCTCGCCTTCGACGATGACGCCGTCGGCCGGCGCCGCCTGGCCCGGCGCCACCAGCACACAGTCTCCCGGCTGCAGGCTGGCCGCCGCCACCAGCTCGGTGCTGCGGTCGGCCGGATAGCCGGGCATGCGCTGGCCGGATGCCGGCATTCCCGCCTGCAGTGCCTCGAGGGCGCGCGCGGCGCGGCGGCGGGCCGTCAGTTCCAGGTAGCGGCTGGCCAGCAGCAGGAAGATGAACATCGTGATCGAGTCGAAGTACACTTCGCCCGGGCCCTGGACCAGGGCCACCGTGCTGCCGCCGAAGGCGGCGGCGATGCCGAGCGCCACCGGCACGTCCATGCCCGGCAGGCCGCGGCGCAGGTCGCGCCAGGCGCCGGCAAAAAACGGCCGCGCCGAATACAGGACCGCCGGCAGCGTCAGCAGGAAAGAGGCCCAGCCCATCAAGGCCGCCATGTCGGCGTCCATCGTGCCGTCGTCGGCCAGGTAGACCGGCACCGCGTACATCATCACCTGCATCATCGCCAGGCCGGCCACGAACAGCTGGCGGAACAGCGTGCGCCGCGCGCGCTCCAGCTGCTCGCCGTGGCGTTTGCTGTCGTAGGGATAGGCCGTGTAGCCGACCGCGCGCAGCGCACGCAGGATGTCGCTGGCCTTGCACACGGCCGGGTGCCAGCGCACCTGCAGGCGCTCGCTGCTGACATTGAGCAGGGCCTCGGTCACGCCCGGCACCGCATTCACGCGGCGTTCGATCAGCCAGACGCAGGCCGCGCAGCGGATGCCTTCGACCGTGAAGCCGCCCTCGCCCGTGTTCTCGGCGAGGTCGAACAGCGCCAGCTCGGGCGCCTCGCCGGCGGCGACGGTGGCGCCATAGCCGTCGCGCGTGTCGTAGTAGTCGCCGCAGCCGGCATCGACGATGGCCTGGGCCGCCGCCGCGCAGCCCGGGCAGCACATGGCGCGCTCGGTGCCCTGGACGCGCGCGCGCCAGGGGCTGTGGGCGGGCAATGGCAGGCCGCAGTGGAAGCAGCCGTCTGGCGTGGATGGATGCGGCGCGGCGGCGCCGGCCTCCTGGGCGGTGTCATGGCTGCCGTCGTTCATGAAGCGATGCACAGCAGGTGCAGCCAGCTGGCCGGCAGTCCGCCAGCTGCGCGCAGCAGGCCGGCGACGCCGAAGGCCAGCACCAGCGCGCCGCAGGCGATGCGCACCGCCGGCAAGCGCAGCCAGGCGCGCAGGCGGGCGCCGGCCAGGCCGAGCGCCAGCATCATCGGCAGCGTGCCCAGGCCAAAGGCGAGCATGGTCAGCGCACCCGCGGCGGCCGAGCCGCTCAGCATGCTCGTTACCAGCACGCTGTAGACCATGGCGCAGGGCAGCCAGCCCCACAGGGCGCCGGCCGCGAACATGCTCCCCGGCGTGTCGGGTGGGCCGATTTTCGCCAGCTGCGGCCGCACCCGGCGCCACACCACCTGCCCCGCCTTTTCCAGGTAAGCGATGCCGGTCCAGGCATTCATCAGGTGCAGGCCGAGGGCGACCAGCATCGCGTTCGCCAGCCAGTAGGCAGCGGCCTGCAGCTGCGGCAGCGCCGCCAGCGCGCCGGCGCCCTGGGCCAGGCCGCCGGCCAGTGCGCCGGCCGTCATGTAGCTGGCGATGCGCCCCAGGTTGTAGGCGGCCACGTGCACGCCGGCGCGGTCGACGATGGCCGGGCGCAGCGCGATCACCACGGTGCCCGCGCGCGTACGCGGCGGCGTCAGTGATGGTCCGAATGAGAGCGCACCGACGATGCCGCCGCACATGGCGCCGCAATGGACGCTGCCGAGCAGGCCCACCACGAAGACCGGGAACAGGCTGACGTTCATCTAGTCAGACAGTCCGCGAGTAGCGTGGCACAGCGGGCGGCACCGCCGACGGCGCCGCCAGGTAGCGGTCGAACACCATGCAGACGTTGCGGATCAACAGGCGCCCACGCATCGTCACCGAGATCCAGTCGCCTTCGATGGTGACCAGGCCGTCGTATTCGAGCTGGCGCAGGGCCACCAGTTCGTCGGCGAAGTACTGGCCGAAAGCGATCGGAAAGGCCAGTTCGATGGCGGACATCGACAGCTCGAACTGGCACATCAATTTGCCGATGACGGTGCGGCGCAGCAGGTCGTCCATGCCGAGCGCGATGCCGCGCACCACGGGCAGCTCGTTGTTGTCGAGCGCCTCGTAATAGTCGTCCAGCGTTTTCGCGTTCTGGCTGTAGGTGGCGCCGACAGCGCTGATGGCCGAGACGCCGCAGGAAATCAAATCGGTGTCGGCGTGGGTCGAATAACCCTGGAAGTTGCGGTGCAGGCGGCCCTGGCGCTGGGCCACGGCCAGGTCGTCGCCGGGCTTGGCGAAATGGTCCATGCCGATGTAGACGTAGCCGGCCGCGGTCAGGCGCGCGATGCACAGGGCCAGCATGTCGAGCTTTTCGGCCGGCGTCGGCATGTCCGCCTCGAAGATGCGCCGCTGCGGCTTGAACACGTGCGGCAGGTGGGCGTAGTGGTAGATCGAGATGCGGTCGGGGCTGGCGGCGATCACCTTGGCAATGGTGGCGGCCATGCTGTCCAGGCTCTGTTTCGGCAGGCCGTAGATCAAATCGATGCTGATCGAGCGGAAGCCGGCATCGCGCGCGGCGGCGATGATGGCGCGCGTTTCGGCCTCGGGCTGGACGCGGTTGACGGCTTTCTGCACTTCGAGGTCGAAGTCCTGCACGCCCAGGCTGATACGGTTGAAGCCCTGGCGGCGCAGGCTGTGCACGCGCTCGGCCGACACGGTACGCGGGTCGACCTCGATCGAGTACTCGCCGATGTCGTCGGGCGCGAAGCGGAAGCTGCGGCGCAGGTGGCCCATCAAGTCGCCCATCTGCTCGTCGCCCAGGTAGGTGGGCGTGCCGCCGCCGAAGTGCAGCTGCTCGATTTCGTTGATGCCGGCAAAGAGCGCGGCCTGCATCGTGATCTCGCGCTTCAGGTAGCCGAGGTAGGTGGCGGCCTTGTCGCGGTTTTTCGTGACGATCTTGTTGCAGGCGCAGTAGTAGCAGACCGTGTCGCAGAACGGGATGTGCAGGTAGAGCGACAAGGGGCGCGCGCCGCCGCGGGTGCGCACCGAGGCGACGGCGTGCAGGTAGTCGCGGTAGGCGAAGGCATCGCCGAAGCGGTCGGCGGTCGGGTAGGAGGTATAGCGCGGGCCGTTCTTGCCGAGGCGCCCGATCAGCTCGGGGTCGAATTCGATGGTGCCGGCGAAGGGTGCTGCGACAGCGCGCGGCGCGTCGGCAAACGTGACTGGGTGAAGCATGTGGACGACTCCTGCTGCCTGCCGGCCGCGGAATGCGGCGCAGCTTGATGAGCAAAGTCTATTGATCTACGGCAGCGAATTCCTTGACTTGCATCAAAAACCGGACGTTGGTCTAGCAACTTAGCCAGGCAGTAAGACGCAGCGTGCGGGATGATAGTATTGCCGGATGGACAATCTCACCCACTCCCTGGCCGGCCTCGCGCTCGGCGAACTCACCCACCGCCTGCTGCCGGCCGAACCCGACCCGCAACGCGCCGGCACCCGGCGTCGCCTGCTGCTCACCGGCGCGGCGGTGGCCAGCAACTTCCCCGACCTCGACCTGGTCTTCACCCGCCTGGCCCCGGAACCCCTCGGCTACCTGCTGCACCACCGCGGCCACACCCACACCCTGCTGTATGCCCTGCCCCAGGCGCTGCTGATGCTGGCCGTCCTCTGGCTGCTGTGGCCGGCGGCGCGCAAGCTGCTGCGCACGAGCGGCGCCGCGCGCCTGGGCCTGTTCGCCACGATCGTGCTCGGCCTGCTGCTGCACCTGGGCATGGATGCGATGAATGTTTACGGCGTCCATCCCTTCGCGCCCTTCGATCCGCGCTGGTTCTACGGCGACATGATTTTTATCGTCGAGCCGGTGTTCTGGCTGGCGCTCGGCACGCCGCTGGCGGCCCACGTGGCGCGGCCCTGGCTGCGCCGCACTTTCCTGGCGCTGCTGCTGGCGGTGCCGCTGCTGTTTACAGTGGGCGGCTTCTTGCAATGGGGTTCGTTCATCGGGCTGGCGGCTGTCTGGCTGCTGGCGCTCGGCCTGGGCAAACGCCGCGGCGAGCGCAGCGCCCTGGTGGCCGGGGTGGCGGTGGTGCTGGGTTTCGTGCTGGTGCAGGCCGGGACGGCCCAGCTGGCGCGCGAGCGCGTGGCGGCAGACCTGGGCCGGTCCGATCCGCAATGGAGCATCCTCGACACCGCGCTGTCGGCCTTTCCGGCCAATCCGCTGTGCTGGGCCGTCACCGGCGTCAGTACCGATGGCGGCGACGGCTACCGGGTCCGGCGCGGGGTCCTCAGCCTGGCGCCGGCGCTGGTGCCGGTGGCGGCCTGCCCCTTCAAGATTCATGGCGAGTACATCGCGGCGGGCGAGTCCGGCCTGGCCTGGGGCTTCGACGAGCACGGCTCGAAGGCGCGCCTGCAGGCGCTGCGCGCCGCCGACTGCCGGGTCGACGCCTGGCTGCGTTTTGCGCGCATGCCGTCATTGACCGACGGCTACGCCACCGATGTGCGCTATGGCCCGAACGGCAGCCATAATTTCTCGACCCTGCCGTATGCGGCCCAGGCCGGAACGCCTTGCCCGTCGGGGCTGCCGCACTGGGGGTATCCGCGCGCCGACCTGCTGGACCTGCACTAGCGCAGGCCGCCGGTCAAGTCCTGGATATTGTCGAGTTGCTAACGCATCACGCATAATTCAATTGTCTCCAGTACAACTCGCTTGATGCGGTATGCTTGGATCCGGAACATGCTGATGTCAGAAATGCATGTGCCGGCATCCGCATCGACGCGGAGCCGGCCGACCGGACTCAGGAGAATGGATGACCCCGAAACGATTGCTATGCATTGCCCCCGATAACCCTGGCGCCGCCGAGATGCTGCGCGAGGCCATGCCCGACTGGGACATCCACACAGCAGGCAGCCTGGACGACGCACGCTCGGCGCTGCGCCAGCAGGCCTACCTGGTCGGCGTGCTGATGCACGTGATCGGCTCGAAGCCGCACCAGGAGATCGACCGCTTCCTGCGCCAGCATAGCGCGGTGCAGTGGGTCGGCGTGTTCCGTACCGAAACCCTGGCCGCCCCCGCCTCGCGCGACCTGGTGGCCGACTACCTGTGCGACTACCACACGGCCCCGGTCGATATGCAGCGCCTGGCGCACACCCTCGGCCACGTGCACGGGCATGCCCAGCTGCGCCGCCCGCGTCCGCGCCAGGGCGCCACCTCATCGAGCCTGATCGGCAGCTGCGAGGCCATGCAGCGCCTGCGCGGCCAGGTCGAGCGCGTGGCCAAGGTTGATGCGCCGGTACTGATCTGGGGCGAAAGCGGCAGCGGCAAGGAACTCACGGCCCAGGCCATCCACCGCCAGTCGCTGCGTTCCACCGGGCCGCTGGTGCCGATCAATTGCGGCGCCATCGCGCCCAACCTGATCCACTCGGAACTGTTCGGCTATGAGCGCGGCGCCTTTACCGGCGCCAACCGCGACAAGGTCGGCCTGATCGAATCGGCGAATGGCGGCACGCTGTTCCTGGACGAGATCGGCGACTTGCCGAGGGATTTGCAGGCGAATTTGCTGCGCTTTTTGCAGGAAAAGACCATCATCCGGCTCGGCGCCACGCGCGCCATTCCCGTGGACGTGCGCGTGATCTCGGCCTCGCACGTGAACTTGCAGCAGGCGGTGGCGCGCGGCGACTTCCGCGAGGATTTGTATTACCGCTTGTCGGTGCTGCCCGTCACGGTGCCGCCGCTGCGCGAACGGCGCGACGACCTGGTCGAACTGGCCGAGCACTTCTTCCACCAGCACGCGGCCGACAAGGCACCCAGCCTGAAGGGCTTCAGCAGCCGCGCGGTTGCCGCGATCTTGGCCCACAACTGGCCGGGCAATGTGCGCGAACTCATCAACCGCGTGCGGCGCGCCATGGTGATGGCCGATGGCAAGTGGATCGAGCCGGACGACCTCGACCTGGTAATGCCCTCGCCGCCGATCGAAGCCGTGCTCGACGATGCGCGCTGCAGCTCGGAGCGGCTGGCGATCCGCGCTTGCCTGGACCGCAGCGGGCAGAACGTCAGCCGCGCCGCGCGCGACCTGGGCGTGTCGCGCACGACGATGTATCGCTTGCTGGCCAAGCACAATATGCGGCCGTAAGCGCCGCTGGCTTTTCATTCTTCATTCAGGCCTGCGGCCTGGGCACATGCGGCCATCAGCGCCGCTGGTTCCTTCCATTCTTCGTCCGGGCGTGCGGCCTGGGCGCATGCGGCCGTCAGCGCCGCTGGTTCCTTCCATCTTCGTTCAGGCCTGCGGCCTGGGGCATGGGGCGGGAAGCGCCGCTTGCTCCTTCCATTTTCGTCCAGGCCTGCGGCCTGAACGTACGGTGGGCACGCCGTGCCCACGCGGCTACGCACGCCTGCTCTTGGCGGCTGCGGCGATGATTCGCTCCGCGGCCCATCCATGAAATCGGCGTCAACGAGGCGCTTTCGGATGCGCCGCCGTGGTGCGTGATTTTCGAGGGAATTTCAGCCAACATTAAGCGTTGTTCCGCGTGGGCACGGGGTGCCCACCGTACGTTCGCGTTCCTTCAAACGCTTTCCTTCCTGCACGCCAAGCCGTGTTTGCTTCGCTTTTCCCGTCCTACTTTCAGGAGGCGCCAGCCTCCTGCGCATCGCGCATTTTCCCTCCTCAACCATATCTCCCCGTCACGCCAGCCTGTGTCCAATATCGACGTAGGAATGCATGCAGGGTAGCCGTCGGAGCGAACTGTCACAGTTTCTATGCAGCATGGGTGAACACTCTGTCACAGGAGTGTCCACCACCAACTCAGCAAAAAGGCACACAACTGTGCCACTTCTGTTACACCCGCCATGCATTAAATTCCTAACAACAATGCTTATGCGCAATTTTGATGTTTCCTAGTGGACTTATGCTGCGATTTCAATAACTTGAGCATGTTTTAACTCACCTGGCATCAGTCTTGCATAAGCGATATCAGCTGGTACGACTGCCAGTCGGAACTCAACCACACACCCTAGGGGAATTTAAGCATGAACAAGACCTTGCTCGTTACCGCCCTGTCGCTCGCCTTCGGCCTGAATGCCCAAGCCCAAACGACGGACCCATCCACCAACTCCTCGACCAACGTCGGCCAGACCGGTAGCGGCCTGAACGCCAACGATGGCGGCACCTCGACCTGGACCGACAGCTCGACGGTGACCAACACCGCGGACAACTCGAACCAAGGCAACAATTCCTCGACCAATACTTCCGACAGCTCGAACCAGGGTAACAACTCGTCGACGAACACCTCGACCGCCACGACCGACAATTCGAACCAGGGTAACAATTCGTCGACCAACACCGCGACGAACACCAGCACCAACACTTCCGACAGCTCGAACCAAGGCAACAACTCGTCGACGAACACCTCGACCAATACCAACACGAACACCAACACCAACACGGCCGACAACACGAACCAGGGCAACGACAACTCGTCGCGCGACAGTTCGAACCAGGGTAACAACTCTTCGACCCACAGCAACACCAACACCCAGACCACGACCAACACGGCCGACAACACGAACCAGGGCAACGACAACTCGTCGCGCGACAATTCGAACCAGGGCAACAACTCGTCGACCCGCACCGTCGACAACTCGAACCAGGGCAACGATTCGTCGTCGCGCACCGCCGACAACTCGAACCAGAACAACGACTCCTCGACCCGCGACAGCTCGGGCCAGAACCGCAGCAGCGGCTCGTCGACGGCCGGCGGCCTGGGCGCTTCGGCAGCCAACAACGGCGGCACCTCGTCGTCGTCGATCTCGGGTTCGTTCAACACCTCGAGCGCCACCGCCACCAGCTCGCTGAGCGGCACGGTTGCGAACAACAACATCCAGAACATCGGTAACGTCGCCGGCAACACCGGCAGCGCCAACGGCGCCAGCGCAACCGGCGGCGCCGGTTCGGGTGCATGGGGCGGCAACGCCAGCGGCGACGGCGGCAACGGCGCCACCGGTTCGGGCGGCCAGGCTGCTTCGGGCTCGACCGGCGGCAACGCCACCACCGGCAGCACCGGCAATGCCGATGCGATGGCTGGCGGCGCCACCGGCGGCGCGGGCGGCAACGGCGGCACCACCGGCTCGGCAACGAGCGGCTCGGGTGCGGCTGGCGGCGCAGGCGGCCTCGGCGGCGCAGGCGGCAACAACGGTAACGTCGCAGGCGGCAACGGCGGCGCGGCTGGCGCCAGCGGTTCCGGCGTGGGCGGCGCAGGCGGCTCGGGCAACACCGGCGACGGCGGCAACGGCGGCGGCGTGGGCAGCGCACTGGCAGGCGCCGGCGGCGCAGGCGGCTCGGCTGGTGCAGCAACCGGCGGTGCAGGCGGCAACGGCGCCGAAGGTGCAGCCGGCGGCAGCGGCGCAGCAGGCGGTTCGGTCATGATCGGCGACGCATCGAGCAACGGCGACACCTCGGGTGCCGGCGCTTCGAACGGCGGCAACATGGCATCGAGCGGCTCGGGTTCGGGTACCCCGGACAGCACCGGCGGCGCGAGCGGCGCGGCTGACGGCGGTTCCTCGACCGGCACCGGCGGCACCAACACCGGCGCATCGAACACCGCATCGGCCGGCACCGGCACGGGCGGCGCAGGCGGCGCGGGTGCGGCCGGCGGTTCGGGCGGCACCGCAGGTGCGGGCGCTACCGCTTCGACCTCGAGCGGCTCGGGCGCAGCTGGCGGCACCGCCACCGGCGGCACCGGCGGCGCAGGCGCAGCCCTGTCGAGCACCGGCGGCGCAGCAGGTTCGGGCACCAGCGGCGCTGGCGGCTCGGGCGGCGCGGGTTCGGGCGGCAGCTCGACCGCGGGCAGCGGCGCAGCCGGCGGTGCAGGCGGCACGGGCGGCAGCACCGGCCTGGCCTCGAACACCTCGGGTTCGGGCGCGGCTGGCGGTTCGGCCACCACCGGTTCGGCTACCGGCGGCTCCTCGACCTCGGGCGCAGCAACTGCCGGTGACGGCGGCGCGGGCGGCACCGGCGGTGCAGGCACCGGCGGCATGGGCGGCGCAAGCGGCTCGAACACCGCAGGCACCGCTACCGGCGGCGCAGGCGGCGCGGCAACCGGCGGCAACGGCGGCTCGGTGGCGGTCAACGCAGGCGCCTTCGACATGTCGAACGCCATGTCGAACGTCGGCCAGTCGGCTGCCGGTGTGATGGTGATCAGCCAGAACAACGGCTTCTCCTCGCTGATCCAGCAAAGCGTCAACGTCCAGTCGAACCTGGCTGTTGGCCCGTAAGTGAGCAACTGGCTGGCCTCCCGGCCAGCCAGCCAGCGACAGACTGCCGCGCCTCGGTGCGGCAGTTTTCCAGGATCAGGAGAAACGATGAAAACGATTTTTGCAATGGGCACGGTACGACAGGCTTGCATCCTCGCCCTCGCGGCAGCCTGCGCAGCACCGGTGCTGGCGGCCGGACCTGCAGCCACCCCGGCCCTGCTGGACGCGCAAGACCTGGGCAAGCTGCCCGGACTCGAGCAAATCGCCCAGTCCCTCGCCACCCTGCCCCTCGATGTGCGCGAAACCCCGAACATCGGCGGCGAAACCGTTGCCACCGTCGACCTCGAACGCCTCGACCACGAGCGCGGCAAGGCCGATACCGTCTGGAACGACACCAAGCTCACCGGCGACGTCGCCAGCAACAACGCCACCAACGTGAATACCGGATCGAATTCCATCGATGCCGGCTCCTTTGCCAACATGTCGGGCATTCCCGTCGTGATCCAGAACAGCGGCGCCAACGTACTGATCCAGAACGCCACCGTCATCAACCTGCAGTTCCAATGAATTCGCGCGTCATCCTCGCCAGCCTCGCCCTGCTGCTGGCTTCCACGGCAGCGGGCGCTGCCGAGATGGCCCTGCCGAGCGGCATGCGCGTCGGCATGCCGGTCAAGAGCATGAAGGACCTGCGTTTCCAGGCCACCCTGCGCCAGCAGTTCGACTTCAGCTGCGGCTCGGCCGCGCTGGCCACCTTGCTGACCCACCATTATGGCGTCCCGACCAGCGAGCAGGACGCCTTCCAGTACATGTTCATGAGCGGCGACCAGCAAAAGATCCGCCGCGAAGGTTTCTCGCTGCTCGACATGCAGCGTTTCCTGAAAAGCCGCGGCTACACCGCCGACGGTTTCCAGCTCCCCCTGGATAAACTCATCGAAGCCAAGCTGCCCGCCATCGTGCTCGTGTCCGACAAGGGCTATCACCACTTCGTGGTCGTCAAGGGCGCCGAGGACGGCCGCATCCTGCTGGGCGACCCCTCGCGCGGCACGCGCACCATCCCGCGCGAACGCTTCGAGGAGATGTGGTCGAACCGCATCCTGTTCGTGATCCACCAGGGCCCGAACAAACCCCTGTTCAACCAGACCGCCGACTGGCGCGTCGCACCGCGCGCGCCCCTGGGCAACGGCCTCGGCCCGGCGATCGACACCACCTACAGCCTGCCGAAATTCGGCCCCGGCGACTTTTGAGGAAGAACACCATGCGGCTTTCCCTTGCCCTTTCCCTGCTGCTGTTGCCGGTGTCCGGCGCCGCCCTGGCCGAGACCGGCGCCGACACCATGTGCCTGTTCACCGCCGCGAATGCCGTCGACAGCGAGCGCCTGGAAGAGGCGCGCGGCGGCTTCATCGTGGCCGAGGGCCTCGAGGTAACGCTCGGCATCGAGCGCATGGTCACCATCAACGGCAATGTCGTCGACCGCAGCGAAATCCAGCTGGGCGACATCGGCAAGCTGGCCCAGGGCAATGGCCTGGTGTCACAGGAAGCCCTTGGACAATTGCGCCTGATCCAGAACGGCGTGGCCAGCGCCCTGCGCGGCGACGCCAACACGACATTGCTGGGCGGCACCATCATCCAGAACAGTTTGAACGACCAGATGATCAGCGCCCAGACCACCTTGAATGCCACCGTGAACACCGCCGGAATGTTACGTGCGCTCAATTTTGCCGAAGGATTGAATAATGCTTTGTCAACAGCCATCGGCACCCGCTGATGGTGTTCAGAACATGGAGTAATGCATGCCTACTTTTCCGGCACTTTGTGTCGGCGCGCTGATCGTCAGCGCAGCCTTCGGTGTTTCCCCGGCACAGGCGCAATCCGTCGCCCAGCCGGGCGCGCAGTCCGCGCAGTCCGTCACCGAGCTGGTCGAGCAGCTCAAGGCGATGCGCCAGCAGCTCGAATCCCAGCGCGCACGCATCGATGAACTCGAACGCGGCGTGCGCACTGCGCGCCAGGCTGAGGTGGCGCCTGCGCCCGCAACGCTGGCGCCGGGCGCCCTGGCGGCCGGCTTGCCGGCGACGGCCTCGGAACTCGACCTGATGCGCGGCACCGGCGGCGACCAGACCGCGGCCCAGCAAAACGCCCAGCAACAGCTGGCCCAGCCGCCGCAACAGCAGCCCCAGCAGCAACAAGGACAACAGCAACAGCAGCAGCAACAACAGCAGCAGGCGCAACAGGCGCAGGCGCAGCAGCAACGGCAGCAGCAACGCAACGCCCAGCAGAATGCACCGGCGCCGGCACCAGCCACGCCGCAGCCGGCCGCCCCCGCGGCCCCGGTCGGCGGCCCGGCCAGCGCGCCGACCGCCGCCGCCAATACCGCCGCCGTCGGCCAGGCCCCATCCTCGTCGCGCACCGCCGAGGTGGCGCCGATCTTCGAGCAGCCCGGCGTGCTGACGCCGCGCGGCAAGTACGTGTTCGAGCCGGCCGTGCAGTACGGCTATTCGTCCAGCAGCCGCGTGGCCCTGGTCGGCTATACCGTGATCCCGGCCCTGCTGATCGGCCTGATCGACGTGCGCGAAGTGAAGCGCAACACCACCACTGCCAGCGTCACCCTGCGCCGCGGCGTGACCAACCGCCTGGAAGTGGAGGCCAAGCTGCCCTACGTGTATCGCTCGGATGCCACCGTGAGCCGCGAAGTGTTCACCGGTACGGCCGTCGAGCGCGCCTTCCAGACCAGCGGCAAGGACCTGGGCGACATCGAACTGGCGGCGCGCTACCAGCTCAACGACGGCGGTGTCGACAAGCCCTTCTTCATTGGCGGCCTGCGCTTCAAGTCGCGCACCGGCAAGGACCCGTTCGAAGTCATCACCGATTGCACCACGCGCTGCGTGGGCGAGAACGTCACCGGCACCGGCCTGCCGCTGGAATTGCCGACCGGTTCCGGCTTCTATTCGCTGCAGCCGAGCGTGACCTGGCTGTTCCCGTCGGACCCGGCCGTGTTCTTCGGCAGCTTCAGCTACCTGCACAACTTCAAGCGCAGTAACATCGAGCGTACCGTGCTGAGCGGCGTCAAGGAACCGCTGGGCGAGATCGCGCCGGGCGGCGTGTTCGGCTTCAACTTCGGCATGGGCCTGGCGCTGAACGACAAGGCTTCGTTCAGCCTCGGCTACGACCACAATTCGGTTGGCCGCACCAAGCAGGCCGGCCGCGCGGTGCCGGGCTCGGTGCGCATGCAGCTCGGGACGCTGCTGGTCGGTTACTCGTATCGCCTGACGGACAAGAAAACCCTGAGCGTGGCGGTGGGCGCGGGCGTGACGCGCGATACGCCGGACGTGACGCTGATGGTGCGGGTGCCGATGTCGTTCTGACCGGGACCTGGTAGGTGTTCTGACCTGGGCCGTGTGTGGCGGAGTGGGTGTGGGTGGACGGCGCGGGCGAAGATGCCCGCGCCGTTTTTTATGGCGCTGTCACCGTTGCGTGTTGGACCAGCCCAGCGCCGCTCGCAGAAACTGTTCGGCAGAAACAATCCGCCCACCATCGACTGCCCAGCGCCAGCCCAGGTAGTTCGGCAGGTAGCGCGAGGAGACCCCATGGAAGCGCGCCAGCCATTCCCGGAAGCGCCGGTGGTAGCCATTCACGTTCTGCACGTGGACGGCGCCGCGCACCCGCTCGCCCGCCTGCAGGTTGACGAATTCGTGGGCAATGCCGGTTTCACGGGCAAAGGCGCGGTACGCTGCATGCGCGTCGCTCACCAGCAGCACGTCGCGCTCGAGGATCGGCAGCAGGTGCCGCTGCAACTGGGCCACCGTCAGTGCGCCGCGCCCGGTGACGAAGTCGAAGGTGGCGCCGGTGCGGTCGCGCGCGACCAGGATGCAATCGTGGTCGCAGTTGATGCCGCGCCAGCGGGCCTTGCCGCCACGCTTGCGCGCCGGCCGGTCGAGCTTGCGTGAACCCTTCTGCGATTCGAGCAGGAACAGTTCGTCGGCTTCGGCGATGCCGCCAAGCAGGAGAGGACGGTCGTGCTTGGCCCAGGCAAGAAAGCGATGGCGCCAGCGAAAACTCGTGTTGCGGTGGATGCCAAGCGCCGCAGCCGCCTTGCGCACTGGCTGCCCCTCGAGCATGCGTTCCAGGTAATCGAGCCAGCGGCCGCAGTGCCGCAGGCGGGCCAGCGGCGTGCCGGTCAATGCACTGAAGGTCTTGCCGCAGGCGCAGCAGCGATAGCGTTGCACGCCGCGGTCGCGGCCATGCTTGTGATGCCGCCCACCCTGGCAAGCTGGGCAGCACAGCCGGGCCGGTGTCGCCGCCTCGAGCGCGGCGCAAAGCCGGTCGAGACCGAGTGACGGACGCAAGCGCTCCAGCACCTGATCGCGCTGCGGCTTGCTCAGCTTTTCAAGTCCCGCAAGCCATTTCCTGAAGCTGCCAGCCTGCACCGCCCCCTCCGCTGTCCGAACCCGATCATGCTCAGACAGCCTGGAAGCTCGACAGTTCACTCAGCCCAACAGGAAACGGTGACAGCGCCTTTTTTATGGCGCCGCGTATTTACACGCTTTTACATGGCGCACCCGACTTACGCCAGCCGCCGCATTCGTGGCAGCACTAGACTCCACAAGCCCCCTCCCGCGTCGATGTATGAGAGTTGCTTATGCAAACGCCCAGCGCATTGGATAGTCTTATCAAACACGCCAGCCTCGCCGTCGAGCTGGCCGGCCTGCCGCTGGCGCGCCTGTGTTTCGAGCGTCACCTGAACCCGCCCGCAATCCTCGCCGCCTACGCCAACTTCACCCGCCCCCACCCGCGCTACAAGGTGTTCCGCAACAAGGCGATGGGCATCGCGCTGGTCGACATTGCCGGCTTCGGGAATGCCGCCTCCTACCTCGACACGGTGCGCCAGCACGGCCATGCCGGGCCGCAAAGCCGCAAGGCCCTGGCGCGCGGCTACCAGCTGCGCCGCATCGACCGCAATGCCCACCTCGATGAGATCCACGCCATCCACACCTCCTGCGCCGAGCGCCAGGGCCGGCCGATCGACAGCGCCTACCTGCACCGCCGCAGCTTTCCGGCCCAGCCCCACTGCGATTGCCACGGCGTATTCGACGCCGCTGGCCGGCTGGCCGCCTACTGCAACGTGGCGCGCTTCGGCAATTTCGCCGCCACCGACCAATTGATGGGCTACAAAAATGGCGATGGCGCCATGTACTTGCTGCTCGCCCACATCATCTGCGGGCTGATCGAGGAGCGCGCGGTCGCCTGGTTCATGTACGACAGCTACCTGGGCGTCCAGCCCGGCCTGCGCGATTTCAAGCGGCGCCTCGGCTTCCACCCCTATCGGGCGCGCTACTCGCTCGTCTAACCCGGCCGCCAGAGTCGTCTAGACATCCTGCAGATTCCTTGGGCTTCCGACACCGAGTGTCGCGCCCTATCCTCGTTTCCGAACAATAAACAGGGGAAGGACTGTTTCCTCTTTACATGTACTGCTAGACTGCAAGACTTTAGTTCGGTCGCCGATGTGTTGCATAAAACACACGCAATCGACAGCAGCGTGGGTTGTTCAGTACGACCGCTGCGCATAACAATAGAGAAACTAGGGGAATGCATGTCTAACCGTCAGGTTCGTTCGAACCTTACGCTGCTCGCTGCCGCCATCGCGGGATCCTTCGCGTACGCCGCGCAGGCGCAGGAAACCGGTGCCGTGGCCGATGGCCAGATCCAGGAAGTGCTCGTCACCGCGCAGCGCCGCGTCGCGCCGGAATCGAAGACGCCGGTCGCCATGTCCGTCATTACCGGCGCCCAGCTCGTCAAGGCCGGCCTCGACCGCCCGTCCGACATCGCCGCGCGCCTGCCCGGCGTCCACCTGGACGGCGCCGCCGACGGCTTGCGCATCACTATCCGCGGCGTCAGCAATGCCGACGCCACCGACAAGGGCGAGCCCTCGGCCGCCTTCATGCTCGACGGCGTCTACATCGCCCGTCCGCACGCCCAGAACGGCGCCTTCCTCGACATCGACCGCGTCGAGGTGCTGCGCGGGCCGCAGGGCACCCTGTATGGCCGCAACACCACGGCCGGCGTCGTCAACATCATCTCGAACGCGCCAGGCAAGCAGCTCGAAGGCGCCGTCGGCATGGAAGCCGGCAGCTATGGCGCGCGCAAGATCGATGGCGTGCTGAACCTGCCGGTGAACGATGCGCTGGCCCTGCGCGCGGCCGTGTCCGCAACGCGCCGCGACAGCCTGCTGCGCAACGCCCAGGGCACGCCGCACGAACTGGGCCTAGACCGCGACGACCGCGCCGCGCGCCTGTCGGCGAAGCTCGCCTTCAACGCCGACGCCTCGCTGCTGCTGCGCTACGACCGCACGGTCCAGCACGACAACAACGACGTCATCGTCCCCGACACGAATTTCTATTCAGGCATCGAGACCGGCAACCCGACCTGGCGCGACGCCTCGACGACGGAGCGCCTGACGAATGCCTTCGTGCCGCCGAACACCGTGCCCGAGCAGGGCCACAGCCGCCGCGACTCCCAGGGCCTGTCGGCCGAGCTGAGCTGGAACCTGGGCCCGGCCACCCTGCACTACCTGGGTGCGCGCCGCCAGTTCGACCACGATTTCCTGGTCAACTATTACTACCGCATCGTGCCCGGTTTCGCCCTCGGCGTGCGCCAGTACTTCGAAGGCGCCTACGACCAGGACTCGCACGAACTGCGCATCGCCACCAAGGACAGCGGCCGCGTAACGGCCCAGGCCGGCGTCTACTGGTTCCGCGAAGACATGACCCAGCTCGCCACCTTCCGCGACCTGGAGCCGATCATGCTGCCGCCCTACTACGTGTTTCCGGCCGGCCCGATCGTCTCGAAGAGCCGCGCCGTGTTCGGGCAAGCCACCTGGCGCGTGCTGGACAACCTGCGCCTGACGGCCGGCGCCCGCGCCACCCGCGACGACAAGACCCGCGTCGGTTCCACCAACCTCCAGGCCGGCCCGGTGTTCAACCCCGCCACCGACCTGGCGCTGCCGAACGCCGCCGCCCTGGAAACCAGCAAGACCACCTGGCGCCTGGGCGTCGATGCCGACCTGAACCCGTCGACCCTGGTCTACGGCGTGCTGGCCACCGGCTACAAATCCGGCGGCTTCAACGACGGCTGCCTGGCCGATTCGAGCGCGCTCGGCGTGGCCTGCCCGGCCGCCCTGGCAGTACCGGAAGCGGCCCTGGTCTACCGCCCCGAAACCCTGAAGTCGTATGAGCTGGGCCTGAAGACCCGCTTCTGGGCGAATCGCGCCAGCCTGAACCTGGCCGCCTACAAGTACGACTACAGCAATTTGCAGCTGTCGGGCGTGGCGATGGTGCAGGGCGTGCCGCGCTTCGTTACCACGAATGCCGGCGTGGCCAGCGTCAAGGGCCTCGAAATCGAGGGCTCGGTCAAGCCCGTCGCCAGCGCGCGCTTGAGCGCCACCCTGGCCTTCACCGACGCCCACTACGTCGACTACACGCCGGACGGCATCCATTCCTGGGCCGGCTACAAGCTGGACCGGGCGCCGAGCGCGGTGCTGACCCTGGGCTACGAGCAGGGCTTCGCCGTCGGCAGCGGCACCCTGACGGCCAGCGCCTTTTCGCGCAGTGCGCGCAGCCACACCATCGGCGTGCCGAGCCAGCTGCTGCGCTACCGCATCCCGGGCCGCACCGAGACCGATTTGAGCCTGGGCTACGCGCAGGCCGGCGCGCCCTGGAGCCTGCTGCTGCGCGTGCGCAACCTGCAGGACAAGGTCGCGCCGCTGAACATCGACAGCTTCGGCATGACCGTGCCGAGCGCCCCGCGCACCGTGTCGCTGCGCATGGACTACCGCTTCTGATAACAACATCGATATAACCAGCCAAGACGAGGAACCGCCCATGAAGCTTTTGCAGCGCCATCTCCCCCGCATCACCTTCATCCTGCTTGCCCTGTTCCTTGTCGTGCTGCTCACGCGCGGCCTGGGCGAGACCACGCGCATGCTGATCGTCGGCTCGCTGGTCATGTTCGCCTGCTGCTGGGCCAGCGCGATCCACCTGCTGGGCGCGCGCGCGGCGCTGCACTTCGTGCTCATCGCGGTGTCGCTCGGCTGGTTCGCCGAGCAGATGGGCTCCAGCCACGGGTGGTTCTTCGGCCACTACACCTATACCGAGGTGCTGGGCTGGCGCATCGGCGACGTGCCGATGGTGATTCCGCTGATGTGGTTCGCCCTCACCTACATCGCCTACGTGATCGCCAACCTGATGGTCTGGCAAACCCCGACCGATGGCGCCGCACCGCTGGGCCAGAGCATCGTCCAGTCCTTCCTGGCGGCGATGATCGTCACCGCCTACGACCTCGGCGCCGACCCCTACATGGTGTTCACGCTGAAGGCCTGGGTCATGGCCAAGACCGACGGCTGGTGGTTCGGCGAGACCCTGCAAGGCTTCGTCGGCTGGATGGCGGTGTCCTTCGTCATCATCTTCCTGTTCCGCCTGACGCTGCGCCGCCGCCCGCCGGTGGCCGCGGCCAGCGTCTCGCGCGCGCATACCGTGGTGCCGCTTGCCATCTACGGCGGCAACATGCTGTTCCAGGCCTTCCTCGGCACCCCGGTCGAGACCCGCACGATCGCCCTGTTCGCGATGGGCATTCCGCTGCTGGCCGCCCTGTGCGGCTGGAGCCGCTGGCAAGCCCCGGCCAGCGCCACCGTGCACGACGCCGCCGCCAGCCCGGTGGTGGCCGCCGCGCGCATGGCCGCCGTCGCACGGGAGGCATGATGGGCACCATGCATGATGCGCTGGCCGCGCCGGCGCTGGCCGCCGACCCGCGCTACCGCGCCGACCCGCTGGCCGACGACGCCATCGCGCGTATCCTCTGCGGCTGCGATGGCGAGCAGCGCTACGACGCCATCGCCATCGTGAATCGCGAGCTGGCTGCCTGGACCACCAACGGCGTGCTCGATGGCTGGCGCGCCAGCCCGGCCACGCCGGCGTCCATCGCCGCCGCGCTGGAAGATTTCGTCGCCGCCGCGCGCATCCTGCCCGGCTGGGCCGACCCGGCGCGCATCGCCGGCGCCGAAGCCGTGTTCGTCGAGATGAGCATGCTGTCCTGCACCCTGCTGTTCTGCGCCAGCCTGCCCGAGTGCTACGTGCCGGTCGACCTGGCCAGCGTGCTGCACACGGCCGGCCAGCTCGAGCAGCACACCGACTACCGCGTGCGCTCGACCGCGGCGATGATCTTCCCCGTGATGCTGCGCGGCGGCCTGACTGCCCCTGATGGCGGCGGCGTCGCCCAGGTGCTGAAGGTGCGCCTGATCCACGCCACCATCCGCCACCTGATCATGCGCGGCAATCCGGCCGCCGTGATGGCCGGCGGCGAGCCCGCGGATACGGTCGCCGAGCTGGCGCCTGAAGGCCCCGGCATGCACCGCGCCCTGTATGCGCGCGGCTGGAACGTGGCCCAGCACGGCCTGCCGATCAACCAGGAAGAACTGGCATACACGCTGCTGACCTTCCATTACGTCTTCCTGCGCGGCCTGCGCCGCCTGGGCCTGGCGCTCACGCCGGCCGAGGAAAACGCCTACCTGCACGGCTGGAACGTGGTCGGCCACCTGCTCGGCATCGGGCAAGACTTGCTGGTGCAGGACATGGCGGGCGCCGAGGCGCTGTTCGAACGCCTGCAGGCGCGCGGGCGCGATGCCGCCGGCGCCGGCGCCCTGCCCTACGGCGCCCAGGACCCGCGCCCGGCGCTGGCGAATGCACTCATGAAGGCGATGCAGGACGAGATTCCGCTGCGCCTGCTGAAACCCTTCCCGACCCTGCTCACGCGCTTCCTGTGCGGCCGCCGCAATGCCGGCGAGCTTGGCCTGATGGGTCCCGTCTCGATCGTCTCGCACGTCCTGTTCGTGGTGCTGATGGGCGCGGTGCGCGGCATCGACACCCTGGTGCGCCTGCTGGTGCCGGGCTTTTCGATCTCGCGTTTGGTCTCGCGCGTGCTCGGCTACCGCCTGACGGTGAAGCTGCTGATGGACCAGACCCGCCCCCTGAAACTGCCCGAGGCCCTGCTGAATAATGTCGGCGAGGCGGTACAGGGCTGGCACCGCGATCCCAAGGCGCCGGACTGGATGAACCGGCTGGAACTGCGCCTGCGTCCCGCACCGGGCGCCACTTCGCACAAGGCCCCATGATGACGCACGCCCTGCCCGGCCCGTTCTTCCTGCGCGCGCTACGTGCAAGCCGCGCGCTCCTGCTGCCGGCCATGCTGGCCGTGCTGGCCATGGCGACCTTCCTGGCGCCGGCCCACGCCGCCGATGCGCTGGTGCTCGACGACCGCGTGGCCGAAATCGAGGCCTGGCCGGCCGTGACTACGCTCGACGATGTGCAGGGCGCGTTCGACATCGACGACGTGGTGGCGCGCCAGGCCGGGTTCGCACCGCCGAAGCTGGCCTACGCCACCATGGGCATGCACAAGGGCGTGCTCTGGCTGCGCATTCCGGCCACCGTGCCGGCGCACAGCACGGGCCGCTGGATCCTCGACATCGACTTCGCGGTGCTGAACCGCGTGGAGCTGTTCGTCATGGCCGACGGCCGCGTGCGCCAGCACGGCCTGGCCGGCAACTTGCAGCCGGCCGGCGATGCGGCGCGCAGCCCGCGCACCCCGGCCTTCATCCTCGACCTCGCGCCCGGCAAGCGCCACGAGATCTACCTGCGCATCGAGAACGTCGGCACCATGATCCTGCCGGTGCGCCTGTCCCAGGCCTCGGTGTATCACCACAACGCCCTGGCCGAGCAGATGCTGCAAGGCCTGCTGGGTGGCCTGGCGCTGTGCCTGGTCCTGTATGGCCTGGCCCAGTGGATCAACCTGCGCGAGCCGCTGTTCGCCAAGTTCGCGCTGATGATCACCGGGACCGCGCTGTTCTCGGCCGAATTCGCCGGCCTGGGCAGCCAGTATGTCTGGGGCAGCAACGCCTGGCTGAACATCCACGCCGGCGGCCTGTTCGCCCTGATGTCCTCGTGCGGCGCCTACCTGTTCGTCGAGCAGGCGCTGGCGCGGCCGGGCATGGACCGCACCTTCAGCCGCCTGATGAAAACCGGCGCCGCCCTGTGCGTGGTCGCGGCCCTGGCCTATGCCGGCGGCCTGCTCGGCGTCGACGCCCTGGTGGCCATCGTCAGCACCCTGGGCATCATGCCGATGCTGCTGGGGATGCCGGGCGCCTTCATGCGCGCACGGCGCGGCGACCTGGTCGGCGTGTACTTCCTGGTCGGCTGGTCGATCAGCTTCACCAGTTCGCTGGTCCTGAGCCTGGTGATCAACGGCGCCCTGCCGGCCAACTTCTGGACCATGCACGCGCTGCAGTTCGGGAACGCGATCGACATGCTGGTGTTCATGCGCATCCTCGGCCTGCGCACCAAGGCGATCCAGGACGCCATGCTGCGCGCCGAAGCGGCCACGCGTTTGAAATCGGACTTCCTGGCCAACATGAGCCACGAGATCCGCACGCCGATGAACGCGATCATCGGCATGAGCCGCCTGGCCCTGAAGAGCGATCCCGATCCCAAGCTGCGCAACTACCTGGGCAAGATCCTCGGCGCGGGCGAGCACCTGCTCGGCATCGTCAACGACATCCTCGATTTTTCCAAGATCGAGGCCGGCAAGATGACGCTCGAGCGCGTGCCGTTCGACCTGAACGAACTGCTGGAGCACCTGTCCAGCCTGACCGCTGTGAAGACCGATGCGCGCCGCGTGGAACTCGTGTTCCGGGTCGGACGCGGGGTGCCGGCGCGCCTGGTGGGCGACCCGCTGCGCCTGGGCCAGATCCTGATCAACCTCACCAACAACGCGGTGAAGTTCACCGAGCGCGGCGAGATCGTGGTGGCGGTGGAGCTGGAAGCGCGCGGGCTTGAGGGCGTGACCCTGGCCTTTACGGTCAGCGATACCGGCATCGGCATGAGCGTCGACCAGCTGGCCCACCTGTTCCAGTCCTTCAGCCAGGCCGACGGCTCGATCACCCGCAAGTACGGCGGCACCGGCCTCGGGCTGAGCATTTCGAAGCAGCTGGTCGAGCTGATGGAAGGCAGCATCGGTGTCACCAGCACGCCGGGCGTGGGCAGCAGCTTCCGCTTCACCGTGAAACTGGGCGCCGATGCCGACGGCGCAACGGTGGCCTCGCCCGCGGCGCCGCTGAAAGACGTGCGCGTGCTGGTGGTGGACGACTGCGAAACCGCGCGCGAGGCCCTGGTCGAGATGCTCGATTCGCTCGGCGTGGCCGCGCACGCGGTGGACTCCGGCGAGCGCTCGCTCGCGCTGCTGCGCGGCGCCAGCGACGCCGGCAACCCCTACCAGGTGGTGCTGATGGATTACCTGATGCCGGGCTGGGACGGGGTCGAGACGATCCGCCGCATCCATGCCCAGGCCGAGCTGGCGGCGCCGCCGGCGATCCTGATGGTCAGCGTCTGCACCCGCGAGACCGTGCTCCAGCACGAAGGCGCGCTGCCGCTGCACGGCTTCCTCACCAAGCCGATCGGGCCGGCGCTGCTGTACCACAGCCTGCTGCAGGTGATGTACCCGGACAGCGCGGCCAGGGCCCCGGCGCGCCTGGACACCGGCGCACGCGAGCTGGCGCGCCTGCGCGGCGCGCGCATCCTGCTGGTCGAGGACAACACCAACAACCGCGAAGTGGCGCTCGACTTCCTGGCCGCCGCGCCGGTGCAGGTGGACGTTGCCGTTCACGGGCTGGAAGCGCTGCAGATGGTGCAGCAGCGCGACTACGACCTGGTGCTGATGGACATCCAGATGCGCGAGATGGACGGCCTGACGGCGACCCGCCGCATCCGCGCCATCGAGCGCCTGCGCGGCCTGCCGATCGTGGCCATGACCGCGCACGCCATGGCGGGCGACCGCGACAAAAGCCTGGCGGCCGGCATGAACGACCACATCACCAAGCCGATCGACCCCGAGCAGCTGTTCCGCGCCCTGCTGACCTGGATTGCGCCGGAACGCCTGGCCGGACGCGTGGCGCCGGTGCTGCTGGCCGACAGCGCCACGCCGCAGCCGCCGGTGCTGCTGCCGGCCGTTGCCGGCGTCGACTGGGATGCCGCCCTGGCCGGCGTCAACTGCCAGCAGGCGCGCCTGCTGAAGCGGGTGCGCAGCTTCGTGCAGGAATACCGCAGCGCGCCGCGCCAGATGCTCGACGGCCTGGCCGGCGGCGAGCACGGCGTGCTGCTGCAGCTCGCGCACAACCTGAAGTCGAGCGCGGCCTACGTCGGCGCGCATTCGGTGGCGCAGGCGGCCGGCCAGCTGGAAACCGGCCTGCGCGCCGGCGACACGGCGGCGCCGGCCGCGCTGGTGCCCGGCCTGGCCGCGGCGCTGGACACGGTGCTCGACGGCTTCGACGGTTTGGTCAGCCCGCGTGTGCTGCGCGCCGACCCCACGCCGGCCGCCTTGCCGGCGCTGGTGAAACGCCTCGGCGGCTATTTGCGCGAAGACGACGCCCGCGCGCAAGGCGCCGCGGCCGAGTTGCAGGCCCTGCTGCCGGCCGACACCCATGCAGCCCGTGCGGCCGGCCTGGGCGCCGCGCTGGCGGCCCTGGTGGCGGCGGTGGACGAGCTGGAATATGCGGCGGCGCTGGAACCATTGGCGCAGCTGGCGCGCGAGCTCGGCGTCGACCTCGAGGAGCCGGCATGAAGTCCGAGCCGCAAAAAGTCTTGATTGCCGACGACGACGCCATCAACCGCGACGTATTGTGCGAACTGCTGCAGCCGGAATACACGGTGCTGCTGGCGAAGAACGGCGCCCAGGCGCTGGAACGCGCCGCGCGCCACGTGCCCGACCTGGTGCTGCTCGACGTGATGATGCCCGACATGAGCGGCTACGAAGTGCTGCGCCGCCTGCGCGCGACGCCGGCCACCGAGCACCTGTCAGTGATCTTCATCTCGGGCCTGGACCGGCCCGAGGACGAAGCGGCGGGCCTGAAGATGGGCGCCTCGGACTACATCGCCAAACCCTTCAACGCCACCGTGGTGCTGGCGCGCGTGGCCCTGCACCTGCAGCTGGTGCGCCAGCGCCGCATGCTCGAGCACCTGGCGAACGTCGACGGCCTGACCGAGCTGGCCAACCGGCGCCGCTTCGACGAGGTGTATGCGGTGGAATGGCAACGCGCGCGCCGCACCGGCGAGCAGCTGTCGCTGGCCCTGCTCGACATCGACTGCTTCAAGCAGTTCAACGACCTGTACGGCCACCCGGCCGGCGACCGCGCCCTGCGCGCCGTGGCGCGCGCCGCCGCCGCCCAGATGCGGCGCCCAGCCGACATGGCGGCGCGCTACGGCGGCGAAGAGCTGGTGCTCCTGATGCCCGACACCGACGCCGCCCAGGCCGTGCACGTGGCGAACGCGATCCGCGAAGCCGTGACCCTGGCCGCGATCACCCACGCCGGCTCGGTGGCCGCGCCCTGGCTCACGGTCAGCATCGGCGGCGCCACCTTCCTCCCCGCCAGCGGCGAGCCCGCCCCCGCCCTGTTCGAAGCCGCCGACGCCCATCTCTACAAAGCCAAGCAGGCCGGCCGCGACCGCGTCATCTGGCGCGAATAAACAACGGGGGTCAGGTCTGCCTTCGTGACACGAGCTCATCAGTCGTAAAGCAAAACCTGGATCAGATAAGGCCGAGCTCGTGTCACGATGGCAGACCTGACCCCAGCTGTTTTGACCCCGGCTTTGCCGTCACGGCAAGTTCAAGTCCATGCCCAGCCGCTCGGCAATGAAGAAGGTGCCCCACACCAGGCCCAGCATCAACACGATGAAGAGCGCCGCCACCTTGCCGGCCGTACGCAGCACTGCGCGCCGTTCGCGCTCCTTCCCCTTCTTTCCCTGGTCGTAATGCCATTTGATGGCGAAAAACATCCCCGTGCCTAACACGAGAAACTTGAACGTAACGGCGACGATCGGGAACCATTCCATGATTTTGGTATTTCCAGGCTATTTCTTGACACGAGATACAGGAGCATGAACGCGAAACGCGCCTCCAGGCGCGCCCTTGTCGTTTCAACACGGGCATCGAGGACGAATCGTCCGGAAAGATGGCGTTGCGGCACGTCCTGAGGCATTCTACTCAAAAGCAATTTCCATACATCGAGACAAAATGTCCCAGTTGAAAACCATACAAGATGCGGATGTGCCGACCTGGTTGCCGCGCCTGGCCGCCAACCAAGGCCCGCGTTTCCTGCAGATTGCGGATGCCTTGCAGGCCGCGGTGGCGGATGGATCCCTGAAGCCGGGCGACCGCCTGCCTCCGCAGCGCCAACTGGCGGCCCAGCTGGACGTCGACCTGACAACGGTGACGCGCGGCTACGACGAAGCCCGGCGCCGCCACTTGCTGGAGGGCCGCGGCGCCCGCGGTACCTACGTCGCGGCGCCGAAGGTCGAACTGAGCACGATCCTCGATTTGAGCATGAATACCCCGCCACCGCCGGCCGGCGTGGACTTCGACGACCTGCTCAAGCAAGGCTTGTCACAAGTCCTGATGCGTGCGGACAATGCCATGCTGATGACCTACCACCTGGGCGGGGGAAGCGATGCCGACCGCCAGGCCGGCGCCGCATGGCTGGCGCCAATGCTCGGACACCTGGATCCCAGCCAGCTGGTCGTCTGCCCGGGTGCGCAAGCGGCCATCGCCGCCGCGATCCTCGCGCTGACCGAGCCCGGCGCAGTCATCCTGGCCGAGCCGACGACGTACCCCGGCTTGCGTGCCGCGGCGATCGGATTCGGCCGGCGCATCGTGGCGGTGGAGGCCGACCAGCACGGCATGCTGCCCGCACTGCTCGAGGAAGCCTGCCGCCGGCACAGGCCGGCGCTGGTCTACCTGAATCCGACCTGCCAGAACCCGACCGCCATCACCATGCCGGCCAGCCGGCGCCAGGCGCTTGCCGGCATCGCCCAGCGCTACGGTGTGCGCATCGTCGAGGATGATCCCTATTGGCTCCTGGCCGATGCCCCGCCGCCGCCGATCGCCACCCTGGCCCCGGACCATGTGGTCTACATCTCGACGCTGTCGAAATGCCTGGCACCCGGCTTGCGAGTCGCCTTCGTTCTGCTGCGCGACGCGGACGAACGCGAACGTTTCCTGGCCGCGCTCAGGTCATTCGCGTTGATGGTCCCGCCGCTGACGGCTGCCCTCGCCACGCAGTGGATACGCGACGGTTCGGCCGGCGCATTGCTGCAAGGCGTACGCGAGGAGGCGCGCCTGCGCCACCGGATGGCGCGCGATATCCTGGCGGGGCGCTACAGCGGCAGCGGTGACGGCCTGCATGCCTGGCTGGCGCTGCCGGCGTACTGGCAGTCCGCGCAGCTAGCGCATGCCGCCGCCGCCGAGGGCATCGCCGTCACGCCGGCGCAGGCATTCGCAACCGGGGACGTGTCCGTGAACGCGATCCGGATTTCCCTGGGCAGCATCCAGGACCGTGGCCGCTTGCAGGCGGGGCTGCAACGGCTGTCGCAGCTGCTTGCGCGGCGGCCCGCGCCGTTCAGCGCCCCTGTGGTGTGAATGTCCAGCAGGCACGCGACCGTCTACCGGGCTGAAACAGCCGAGCTCGTGTCTTGATGGCAGACCTGACCCCCGCTGTTGTTGGCGTGACTATTGGATAGATTTGAATAATTTCTAGCTGGTAAGATGCCTTCCTTCGCGGGCCGGTTCTTGAACAGGCCGGCTTGAAGGAAACCGCATCAACAGTCAGCGGGCCGGCGGCTCGGTGGCGCGCACCATGCACTGCGACAGGCGGTCGAAATGCAGCAGCGCGGCCTGGGTCAGCTCGATGCGCTTGCGCCGCGTGTCCTCGGTATCGGCGAGCATGATCCAGCCCTTCTCGCGCATCGACTTGAGGCGGTTGTGCACGGTGGCCGGGGCGCCGAGTTCGTTGTTGCCCATCACGTCGCGGACGCTGAGGCGCTCGTCGGTCTGGCCGGCGCGCGCGATCAGCGCCAGGATGCGTTCTTCCAGCGGGTCGAGCTCGGGCAGCGACGGCAAGCCGCGCAAGGCTTCGGTCAGCTGGAGGAAGCGCAAGTAGATGTCGGCGGGGCGGGTTTTCTTCATCGATGCGTGGTGGCGAATGGCTGGCGGCTCGTGACGAGGCGAAGGCTGCATGGCGGCCTGGTCTGGCCAGTCCGGACTATTTTACTGCACCAGGGTATGAAACAGCTTCAATTGCATGCGCTGATGGTCGGCGCCACCGTCGTGATGTTCTGCGCCGCGCTTGCGGTCAACGAACTATTCTTCCTGCGCCTGGAATTCGCGGCCGGCATCAACTGGCTCTACCTGCCCGCCGGCGTGCGCCTGTTGTCGACCCTGCTGTTCGCCGAAGCCGGCTTCGTCGGCCTGTTCCTGGTCGGCTGGGCCGCCTGCGCCTGGCTGTTCTTTCCCGACGATCCGCTGCGCTCGGTGGCCGGCGGTTTCCTCGGCGCCTTTGCACCCTACCTGGTCTACCTGATGATGCGCTACCGCTTTGGCCTGCAATCCTCGCTGGTCAACCTGACCCCGGCGCGATTGCTGCTCTGCGCCCTGGCGTATTCGATCGCCAGCCCGCTGCTGCACCACCTCTGGTTCGGCCTGGTCGAGCACAAGCCCGACCTGCTGCGCAGCTTCGTGGCGATGGCGACCGGCGACTTCTGCGGCACGATCGTGGTGCTGTACGGGGCCAAGCTGGTGCTGGGATGGATGGCGCCGCGCCGCCGTTCAGCCTAGGCGTCTTGTCCCAGCAAACGGCACGTCGCCTGAATCGTAACAAAAACCAGACCATTAGAAAGTATATTTTCTCTATGGAAAATTAAATTTTTAAACGCTCTGTTTTTTAGAACGAAGTCCACTATAATTCCCCGGCTGCAATATTTCACAATAATAAAGGCGCTGGCGTCGGGACAGGTGTTTGAGCATCGTCTTGCGTTCTTGCCGGCGCCCCACCAGGGAAGACCATGAAGAAACGACTCTTGACGATGGCACTCGCACTGGCCCTGGCGCCGGCCTTGGCCAAGGACTTCGAAGCCACCGGACGCGGCAGCGCCGCCATCGCGGCCGGCAATCCGCAAACGGTCAAGGCGCTGTCGCTGGCGGCGGCCAAGCAGCAGGCCCTGGTGGCCGGCATCAACAAGATCAACGGTCCGGACTCGGCCGCCGACCCGAAGGTCGCCGCCAAGCTGGCGGGCATCCTCGACCAGCTGGGCGACGAGCGCTTCGTCAACCGCCGCAGCCAGGCCGTGGGCGACGCCTTCGAGACCAGCGTCACCCTGCTGATGGACGACAAGGAGTTCCGCACCCTGCTGAGCGACGCCGGCATCGCCGCCAATACCAGCACCGCGCGCAGCTTCTCGGTGCTGGCCGTGATGGACGAATTCTTCACCACCCCGACCGACCTCAAGGCGCCGCTGGAGGAACTCGAGGAGTTCAGCCACGAAAAAGGCAACTCGTTCAAGGACAAGTCGATTGCCACCAGCGCGAACAAGCGCGCGGCCAGCAGCGCAGCGAGTTCCAGTTCGTCGGTCGACGCCAGGATGGCCGCTTCCGGCAAGCAAAGCAGCTCGCATGACAGCCGCCTGGATGCCGCGAGCGCGGCATCGATGGCGGGCGCGGCGCGCGATCCGTATGGTTCGGCATCGGTGGCCGGCGCCGCCTCGAACAGCATCTCGGCGCGCGACAAGGGCGCTTCCAGCGCGCAGTACGCCGCCTCCGGCTCGCTGAAGGCGGCAAGCGCCAGCAGCAGCGCCTCGGCCAGCGCCAGCAGCAGCGCCTCGCTGTCGGCCAAGAACGTCGCCGCCGAGGAGCACGACAACGTCCACTATAAAAAGCTGATCCGCTACCAGCCGCAGAACCGCGGTCCGGAAAAGACCAGCCTGACCTATAACGCCCTGAAGGGGCAGATGCAGGACTACGACCTGAAGGTGCTGGACAACGACCTCTTCAAGAGCAAGTATTTCCAGAACAAGCCGGTCACCATCGAGCAGATGCAGCAAAGCGCCGACCTGGCGAAGTACGTCGGCTTCGCGCACAGCGATGCAAAGGCCGACTTCTTCATGCTCGGCACCTCGGTCATCATCGACTCGGGCCGGAATGCCGCCAGCGGCGAATTCGTGTGCACCGGCGTGATGACCGTGAAGACCTTCTCGACCGCCAGCGGCGAGGACATCGCTTCCGAGACCACGTCGGAATCGGCATCGGGCATGAACCCGAACGACTGCGCGGCGAATGTATCGAAGAAGCTGGCAGCCGTCGGCGGCCCGGCCGTCAGCGCGCGCATCGCCGAGTACTGGAAGCGCCGCAACACCTACGGCCGCGAATTCGTCGTCACCCTGCAGGGCAAGGACCTGGGCGACGCCGCCACGCGCGGCCTGGCGAAAGCCATCAAGGCCATTGAAGGCGTGGAAAAGTCGACCCTGCGCAGCCAGACCGACAACGAGTACCAGCTGGTCGTGGTGTACAAGGGCGAGTCGCTGAAGGACGAGATCGACGACCGCCTGGACGCCCTGCCCGCCTTTGCCGCGCGCCGTTCGCGCGTCGAGAGCGACCAGATCACGATCTGCATGAGCACTTGCGCCGCGCCTGCAAGCGCCGCGCCTGCCGCGCCGGCCAAGGGCAAGAAGCGATGACGCGCAGCCTGCTTGCCTGCGCCCTGGTGCTGGGCGGCGCGCTGAACGCTGCGCCGGCGTTGGCCGCCTCTGCGCTGAAGCTGTATCCGGTGCGCGGCCTGTTCCAGCCGGCCAACGACGCCGGCCTGATCCACGCCGCCTTCCGCGCGGCGGTACCGGCCGCCAGCGGCGGCGCGTACTTCCAGGACGCGTTTCGCCAGGCCTTCCCCGATGCCGTGGATAACGTCGCCGACAAGGACCGCCGCTTCACCCTGGTCAGCTCGGTACAGATCGCGCGCGCCTCCAGCTACACGGTGGACAAGGTCGACGGCACGACCGACGTGCTGGTGCCGGTCTCGGGCAGCCTGTACTTCACGAATGCCGTCAGCGGCGAAGTGCTGTATACGGTGGCGTCCACCTTTTATGCACGCGCCACCGTGGCGCGCGGCGGGCTGGATGCGGCGCGCCAGCAGGCCATGTTCCAGGAAGCCTGGCACGGCCTGGTGGCCGACCTGCTCACGCGTGCGCGCAGCCAGTTCAAGCCGCATACGGTGACCGCCACCGTCAAGCGCGACTGGAACGGCCTGTATGTGCTCGACCGCGGGCGCGACGCTGGCGTGGCGAAGGGAGATTTGCTGTCCGACGCCGAAGGCAATACCCTCGAGGTGGTGCATGCGGCGCCCGGCTACGCCGTCGGCACGGCCAGCCTGGGCAAGATCGCCAAGGGCGCCAGCTTCGCGCGCGAAACCAACGCCGATTTGAACGAACTGAAACGCCCGCGCGTGATGGTATTGGTCGATGATGCACCGGCGGGGATGCCGGCGGAAATCGTCGCCCAGCTGTTCAGCGACCAGCTGGGCGCCAAGGCGCCGCTGAGCGTGGTGCAGGTGAACCCGCTCTTCACCCAAGTGCTGGAAACCGCCTTTTCCAGTACCGCGCTGTCGAACGAGCACCGCGCCAAGCGCGAGCTGCCCGACTACTTCCTGCGCCTGGCCATTCCCGAGTCGCGCAGCTTCGAGCTGCCGTCGTCGCTGAAGGGCCGCAGCGTGCGCAGCTACCGCACCGTCGCCACCGCCGAACTGGTCGACCGCAGCGGCCGCGTGATCTTCGCCACCCGCGGCAGCGACCGCAGCGACGACCAGGTGGTAGCCGGCATGGCGCTAGACGAAGCGAGCCGGCGCGAAGTCTCGGTGAAGAACGCCCTGCTCGACCTGGCCGCACGCATCGGCAGCGAACTGAAGTTCGAACAGGGCACGCTCGCCCTGGAATCGACCGCACCGCTGCGCCTGCAGGACCGCGACGGCATGCTGGCGCCCGGCGCCCAGCTGACCCTGTACCGCAACATCGGCCGGGTCGACGGCATCGCCGGCGAGGTGCGCCTGCCCTTCCAGGACACCGCGGTCGAAAGTGCCGATGCCGGCGCGGCCCAGCTGGGCGCAGGCCTGGCGCTGACCGCCGCCCCGGTGGCCCCGGTCGTGGGCGACCTGGCCATCGTCGACAGCGTGAATGGCGTGAAGACCGCCTCGCGGCGCCGCTTCGCCGCCTGCGGCCCGGCCGAGCAGCTCGGCGCGCTGGCCTTGCCGGCCTTTGGCGACCTGGCCTACAACAGCTTCGCCACCGGCTACCGTGCGCCGTATTACGCGCCGGCCGTGTTCGCGCGGGTGCAGGCACTGGTCGGCCCGGACACGCGCTTCAAGGCCCACCTCGCGCCGGTGGCCGCCGCCGCCGATTACTGCGCCCAGGCCGTCTACCGCATCGATCCGGCGCCGCCCACCTGCGGCGGCGAGCCGCGCGTATGCCAGGACCACGCCACCGTGCGCATTACCTGGCGCATCCGCCAGGGTGAGCAAGTCGTCGCGCGCAGCGGCCTGGAAACGAAAGTGGCGGGAGCCGGCTACCTGGACGGCACGCCGGAAGCCGCCCGCAAGAACGCCTTCGACAGCGACCTGCTCGACGCAGCAGGCAAGCTGGCCGGGGATATCGCAGCAGGTCTCAACAAGCAGCAGTTCAACTCACCATAACGAGGGAATAACAACATGAAGATCCAGAACATCGTCCTGGCCGCCGCCCTGGCCGCCGCCGTCGCTCCGCAAGCCTGGGCAGTCGACTTCGGCCTGCCGAAACTCGGCAAGAGCAACGCCGCCAGCAGCGGCAACGTCGACGCCGACATCAAGACCTTCCTGCAGACCGCCGACGAAGCGCGCAAGCTGACCAGCCAGTCGGCATTCGCGCTGGGCATGGCGCTGCTGACCAAGGAGCAGATGCAGGTCGCACAGGACAAGCTCGACGCCGCCAAGAAAATCACCGGCACCAAGGAGCGCGAAGCGGCCGAGTCGAAAGTAACCGTGGACCTGCAGGCCGAACTGGCCAAGGTCGACTACGATGCGGCGGCCAAGGAACTGGCCAAGGCCAACGACAAGAAGAAGACCGCCCTGGTCGGCAACTCGATGTTCAACTTCGTGCTCGGCCTGCTGAAGGACAAGGAACTGGCAAGCCGCGGCTCGGCCCTGGCCTCCTCGGCCGCCAGCAACCCGATGCTGCTGGCCAAGGCCGGCGACGTCAAGGACGTGCTGGGTTCGCTGTCGAGCCAGATGGGCGACATGGGCAAGATCGCTACCGGCCTGCAGAAAATGGCCACCACGATCAAGTCGGTGCCGCTGCCAACCAGCGCCAGCGCCGCGCCAATTGCTGTTGCTGATTGAAAATATTTGCAACAGAGCACTTAAAAAAGCCCGCTGAGTCATTACACTAGGCGCAGCTGAACAGGCCACGCCGTCCATCCCGGACGCGTGGCCTGTCCGCGTAACAAGAGACGGGTTGTCGCCTTACCGAACCATGCAGTCATTCGCGCAGTCATTTTCAATAACCACGCTGTTCCTGGCATTGACCGGCCTGGGCCTGCTGCCCGCAGCGGCCGCGCTGGCGGCGCCGGACTGCGGCTGGAACACGGCCGCATTGCGCCCGCTGCTGCGCCCCGGCGCCAGCTTCGCATGGCAGGCCGGCGCACCGCCCGCCCCCACTGCGGTCCCGGCGCCGCTGCGCATCGCGCTCTGGGGCGACAGCCTGACTTCCTCGCGCGACTTCATCGACGCCGCCCTGGACGCGGCCGGCATCGCTCCATCCGCCGTCCAGCCCTCCTTCATCCAGGCCGGGGTCCAGGTGGCCGGGTTGCGCCTGCCGCTGAAATCGGCCTGCGCCAGCGCCGGCTGGCAGACCGGCTACGCGCACAAGCAGAACCCGCGGCGCGGTGCGCAGCCGGCCTGGTATGGCAAGGGCCTGGTCAGCATGCGCTCGGCCACGCCGGGCGACAGCATCCTGCTCGACTTGCGCGCGCCCGCCAGCACCGCGCGCGTGAAGCAGCTGGACATCGTGTTCGAGAAGGCGCGCCCGGACGGCTCGCTGCTGCTCGGGGTGGCGGTCGATGGCGGCGAAGAGCGCCTGGTGCGCCTCAGCGGCAGCAGCGCCACCAGCCTGCGGATCGTGCCGGACCAGCCGATGGCGGCGCTGCGCCTGCGCCTGGTGTCGGGCCAGCTGACCGTGCACGGCTTCGAACCGGTGTACCAGGAGGCGCCGCGCGTCGTGCTCGACACCTTCAGCGTCCCGGGCGGCATGCTGCGCAGCTGGTCCTACGCCGACGAGCACCTGTTCGGCGGCGGCGATTACGGGCTGGTGCTGGTCCAGTACGGCACCAACGAAGGCGCCGCGCCGCGCTTCGTGCGCGCCGACTACCTGGCCTACCTGCGCAGCAACCTGGGGCGGATGCGCAAGCTGTACCCGCATGCGCGCTGCACGCTGGTCGGCCCGCCCGACCGCGGCGTGCCGGGCGCTACCGGCGCGGCGGCGCTGAGCCATGCGCAGGTACACAGCCAGATCGCCGCCGCCCAGAAACAAGTCGGCCAGGAGCAAGGCTGCGACTTCTGGGACTGGCAGGCTGCCATGGGCGGTCCGGGCGCCGCCGCGCGCTGGGCCGGCATGCAGCCGCCGCAAATGCAAAAAGACCTGACCCACCTGACGGCCAAGGGTTACCAGCTGAGCGGCCGCCTGTTCGGCCAGGCGATGCTGACCGACAAACACTGACAACCGAACGCATCCATGTCTCACTCCAGGGCAACCCCTAGCGAACCCCGTTTTGCCGAACTCGATGGCCTGCGCGCGCTGGCGGTGGTGTCGGTCATCCTGTTCCATTGCGAAGTGTCGGGCCTGCTCAGCGCCGGCTTCTTCGGCGTCGACATCTTCTTCATGATCTCGGGCTTCATCATCACGGCCAAGCTGATGGACGAGTTCCGCGAAAAGGGCGACTTCCGCTTCTCGACCTTTTATTTCCGCCGCCTGAAGCGCCTGCTGCCGCCGGTGGTGGGCCTGATTGTGCTGGCGGCGGCCAGCGTGCCCACCGCCGAAGGCGCCTTCGACCAGTTCCGCAGCGACGTGCCGGCGGCCCTGGCCTATGCCTCGAACTGGTGGCAGATCTACCATGAGCAGGCCTACTTCGACACCACGCCGCTGGTGCTCAAGCACCTGTGGTCGCTGGCGGTCGAGGAGCAGTTTTATTTTGTCTGGCCGCTGCTGGCCTGGCTGGCCTTGAAGCGCTTCGGCGAAAAGACCACCGGCGCCCTGGCCCTGCTGCTGGCGCTGGCCAGCACCGCCTGGATGGCCTGGCTCTACCAGCCGGACATCGACACCGCCATGCGCAACCGCCTGTATCTCGGCTCCGACACCCATGCCATGGGCCTGTTCGCGGGCGCGGCGCTGGCCGGCTTCTGGAACCCGTGGCGCGCCACCGCACGCCGCGCCGCCGCGCGCTGGGCCTGGCGCATCGCCGCGCTGGCGGCGCTGGGCCTGCTGGGCTGGATGATGCAGGCCCTGAACAACGACGACCCGGCCACCTATCAGGGCGCCTTCCTGCTGGTGCCGGTGCTGACCTGCGTGGTGGCCTACACCGTCATGGGCGACCGCGGCTTCCTGCTTTCTCGCCTGTTCCGCACGCGCGCGATGCAGTGGCTGGGCGTGCGCTCGTACTCGCTGTACCTGGTGCACTGGCTGGTGTTTTCCTGGATGCGCCTGCACGGCTGGACCGACTTCGCCGAGCCGGCGGTGCTGCTTGGCGGCCTGCTCGCGGTGGGCCTGCTGGCCGAGCTGCTGTACCGCTGCACCGAAGCGCCGATGAAACGCTTCGATACCAGCGGCCTCGACCTGCGCCAGATGAAGACCCTGGTGGCCAGCTACACCGGCGCCACGGTAGCGCTGCTCGCCGCCACCGCGCTGTACGGCATCCGCCCGGCGCCGCTGGTGGCCGCCGCCCCGGCCGGCCAGGCCAGCCCGGTGCAGATGCCGCTCGCAGTCCCCGCCGCAGCGGCCGTCGACGCCGGCCCCACCATCAGCGACGAAGACCTGGCCTCGAACGACAGGATCTCCGGCGGCGACGACTTGTTCGCGATCGGCGACTCGGTGCTCAAAGGCGCCCAGGCCCACCTGGAAAAGGTCATTCCCGGCATCCGCATCGACGCCGCCGTCGGGCGCCAGGCCAGCCAGGGCCTGAAGGTGATCAAGGAATGGCGCGCTTCCGGCGGCAAGGCGCGGACGGTGCTGGTCCACCTCGGCACCAACGGCTACATCACCGAACACCAGTACCGCGCCCTGCTCGCCGAGCTGGCCGACCGCGAGCGGGTGCTGCTGGTGAACGTGCACGTGCCCAAGCCCTGGATGAAGCCGAACAACGAGATCATCGCCCGCATGCCGGCCGATTTTCCGAACGTGCGCGTGATCGACTGGAGCGCCCTGTCGGACGCCCGGCCTGCCTTTTTCGGCAAGGACAACACCCACCTGACGATGAAGGGCGTGCGGGCGCTGACGGCGCAAATCAAGGATGCGACCGGCGGCTCGGTTATCATGCCGTCGGGCGAACAGGATACAATGTTGGCCAAAAGCAAGGAATCAGTGCAGCAACCGGGGGCGCCGCTGCCCAAGCCGGCGGCGCCCGAAGCCGAGGCGCGGAGCCCGGCGCCGCCCGCGCACAAGGAGGCGCCCGCCGCCCCCGCCCCTGCCGCCGAAGCGCCTGCCTCCCTCGAGGCCGGCGACAAGGCAAGCCACCACGCGGTCGAACGCACCGAGTACCGCGCGGTGAACCACGCGGCCCCTGCCTCGCCCGCCCAGGCCGAGGCGCCGCCAGTCGATTGAGGGCCATCCGCCCTGCCCCGCGCGGCAGGCCGTGTCCATGGCCCGGAAAAGGAGTCCCATGAAGGCTTTACGTAGTGTGTTAACCCTGGTGCGCGTGCTCGGCGTGCTGGCCGTGGCGATTGTCGTCTACGCCTGCTTCTATCCCGAGCGCCTTGGCCAATGGCTGGGGCGCGAGCAGGCCGAAGCGCAAGCCGAAGCCCAGGCAGAGGCCCAAGCGGCTGCACCAATCGCCCTGGTGGCGCCAGCCCCGGTCCCGCCAGTTGCGGCGCCTGCAGTTGCGAGCGCCCCGGCGCCCGCCGTCGCCGCTGCCGGCGCGGTGCCCAAGCCGGTCAAGGCCAGCAAGTCCCAGGCCGCCATGGCGCAATGGCTGGGCGCGAAGTACCGGGTGTCGCCGTCGATGCTGGAAATCCTGATCGTCGAAGCCGACAAGCTGTCGAAGACCTATCGGCTGTCGCCCAACCTGATCATCGCGGTGATGGCAATCGAATCGAACTTCCACCCGTATATCCAGAGCGAAGCCGGGGCCCAGGGCCTGATGCAGGTGATGCCGGCGATCCACGCCAAGCGCTACGAGAAGTTCGGCGGCAAGTCGAGCTTCATCGATCCCATCGTCAGCCTGAAGGTGGGCGCCGAGATCCTGCGTGACTGCATGAAGCTGAAGGGCGGCTCGGAAGACGAAGCCCTGCGCTTTTATTTTGGCGGCGGCGCCTCGAGCGGCGCCTACATCGACAAGGTGCGCGCCGAGCAGCGCCGCCTGAACCAGGTGGCCGCCGGCCGCCAGGTGGCAGTCGATTGACAATGACTTTGCCGCCCCGGCGGCCCGATGGAGAGAGCGCATGCGCAGATTACCGTTATTGATGTTGTTCGCGGCCGCTGCGCTGCCGTCCACCGTGCCGGCCGCGTCGGCCGCCTCCACCCAGGCCGCCGGCCCCGCCGTGCGCCAGCTGCTGGTCCAGGCCCGGCCTGACGTCGCGCCACTGGAATGCGAGAAGGCGGCGCCGGTGGCCCGCCGCGCTACCACGCCGAATCCCGACCCGCTGGAAGTGCCGACCGCCGAGACGGTGCAGAGCATGTCGCCGAACGCCGACATGGCCCTGGCCCCCGGACCCATCGGGGCACGACCTTCCGTACCCTCGGTGCGGCCGGGCGCCGGCGTCTACCGCATCGGCATCTGGGGCGACAGCCACCTGGCGGCGAACTTCTTCACCGAGGAACTGCTCAGGCAACTGAAGGCGCCCGCCGACAGCGTCACCAATACGCTAATCCCGGCCACCATGAACCGCGCTGGGGTACGCCTGCCGCTGCTGCGTTCCTGCGTGTCCTCGCAATGGAAGTACGAGCCAAACTACGTGGGCGGCGACAGCGCCGCCGCGCCCGGCCCCGGCCTGGCGAACATGTTCGCCGACGCGCCCGGCGCCACCCTGGCCTGGGACTTGCGCAAGACGGCGCAGTCGCTCGGCTACGAGCGCGTGCGCCTGCTCTACCAGGGGCGCGAGACGCCGCTGGTCGTGGGCATCAGCGTCGACGGCGGCGCCGAGCAGGAAGTGACGCTGGCCGCTGCGCCCGGCCCGGCGGCGCTGGAGCTGGTGGCGGACTTGCCGATCTCCCAGGTCAAGCTGCGCCTGCTGGACGGGCGCCTGCGCTTCAACGGCCTGGAACTGCTGCCGCACGACCCGGCGCCGTTCGGGATGGATGTCTTCGGCTATCCGGGCGCCACGGTGGCCGGCTGGAAGCTGACCAACCAGGACTACCTGGCCAGCTGGTTCACGCGCGACCAGTACCAGCTGGTGATCCTGGAATTCGGCACCAACGAAGGCAACGTCAAGCCCTTCGACCTGGCGGCCTACCGCAAGACCCTCGTCGAGTCGGTGGCCAACATGAAGGCGCGGTTCCCCTCGGCTGCCTGCGTGCTGGTGGCGCCCGGCGACCGCGGCGTGCTGGTGCCGCGCTCGGCGAACATCCGGAAGGCGCAGACGCGCAAGGAACGCGAAGCGCAGGCGAAGGTGAAGGGGACCAAGAAGAAGGCGGCGCAGATCGACTTGCTGCAGTATTCGCGCATCCATGCCGACATCGGCCGGGTGCAGGCCGAGGTGGCGCAGGACGCCGGCTGCAGCGCCTGGAGCATGCTCGACGCGATGGGCGGCCAGGGCAAGGCCTACGAGTGGGCGCGCCAGTCGCCGGCGCTGATGGCCAAGGACCTGATCCACTTCACCGTGGCCGGCTACCAGCGCCTGGCGCAGCAGTTCTTCAAGGACATGGGCTGGGTGGCGCTGCCGGAAGCAGCAATACGGGCAGAATCGCGCGATAATAGCGGATTGCCCGTGCCGCCCGGCCCTTGAAGGATTGAATATGGAACGAAACACGCGACAGCGCAAGGCCATCCAGGACGTGATGGCCGCCGTCGGCCGTCCGCTGTCACCGCAGGAACTCCTGGAACACGCGCAAGGCGCCGTGCCGGGCATCGGCATGGCCACCATCTACCGCAACATCAAGGCGATGCTGGAAGCGGGCGACATCGCCGCCGTGTCGCTGCCGGGCGGCGGCGACCGCTACGAGATCGCCGGGCATGAGCACCATCACCATTTTCATTGCCGCAGCTGCGACAAGGTGTACGAGGTGCATGCCTGTCCGGGAGACATGAAGAAGCTGACGCCGGAGGGGTTCGTGCTGGAGTCGCACGAGTTGACCTTGTATGGCCTGTGCAGCCAGTGCAAGTGAACGCATCCGTTAGTTGAACGCGTGGACGGCGTAGCCGTCCACCCTACGCAAGCCCTACTTTGTAGGGTGGACGGCTCTGCCGTCCACGCGTCCAACGATCAGTGCACAGCCTGTCCCTTGCCCTCGACGCAGCGCTTGCACCCCCGGTGATTGCGCAGGTGCGCCGACACCAGCAGCACGCTGCTGAGAATCGCCAGCACCGTCTCCGCCCCCTGCCCATACCGCGGCCCAACGAAGAACACCGCCGCCAAAAAGCACGCCAGTCCCGCCAGCCCCACCGGCAGCACGAAGGGATCGCGGTGCGCCAGGTAGCCCGGCAACAAGGCCAGCAGCACCGGCACCGTCACCGCCGCCAGCAGCAAGTCGTGGAAGGCGTGGTGCGCGCCACCCAGGCCCAGTACCGGAAAGGCCAGCACCAGCAGCGGCCCCGCCACGCAGTGAAGCAGGCACAGCGCCGAAGCGGCGATGCCCGCGTAATCTCCCAGCTTGATCAGATTCTTCATACGCTTTCCAAAAACGATGCCCGGCGCGTCCCAGGAGGAAGGCGCCGGGCGAAGCAGGCCGTGGCCCGCTCCTGCAATCACATTAAAAGACCAGGCGCAGTCCCGCCGTCAGGTTGCGGCCGGCCAGCGGCGCCGCGTTCTTGATGAACGAGGTGTGGCTGAAGGCCAGCTCGTTCGTCGCGTTGTTGATGCGCGCGTAGAGCTGGGCCGGCACGCCGCCGATGCGGGTGCTGTAGTGGGTACCCAGGTTCAGCATGTTGTAGCCGCCGGTCGGCGTCTCGAACCGGGCCACGTCGTCCTGGCTGCCGACGTGCACGAATTCGACCAGGCCATGCCAGCGCTGCCAGTTGGCGTCGAGCTTGGCGCCGACGCGGTAAGGCGCGATGCGCGGCAGGTTGCGGTTGGCGCCGTCCTCGAAGCGGGCGCGCACCATGTCGCCGAACAGGCTGGCATCCAGGCTTGGCGTCAGCTTGCGCCTTACTTCCCCTTCCAGGCCGGTGAAGGTGGCGTCGCGCTGGGCGTACTCGATCAGCTGGAAGCCCTCATGGGCGTCGAGCGTATTCGCGTAGATGTAGTTGTTCACGCGGTTGCGAAAGGCGCTCAGCGAGAAGGTGGTCGCGCCGGCGTACTTGCGCAGCGTGAGGTCGAGGTTGTTCGAGGTCTCCTTCGTCAAATTCTCGTTGCCGAGTTCCCAGGTGCTGGTGGCCAGGTGGGCGCCGTCGGCGTACAGCTCCTCGGCGGTCGGCAGGCGGTGGCTGCGCGACACCGAGGCGCGCAGCGAGTATTCGGGGCTGAACTTCCACACCGCGCCAGCCGCCAGCGAGGTGCCGCGCGCGCTGGTGTCGCGCTGGGTGGCGGAATCCACGTCAATGTCTTGCCACTCGTGGCGTGCGGCCGCTTCGAAGCGCCAGTCGCCGAGCTTGTATTCCTCGGTCAGGAAGACCGCGTGCTTCTTCGTGACGGTCGAAGGCACATAGGCTTCCTCGCCCGATGCCGCGAAATCGCGCTTGCCGGTCTGCAGGCCGAGCACACCGCGCCAGCCACCGAGCGGCTTGTGTTCGAGTTCCAGGCGGCCGTCGTGGGCCTTGTTCTTGAAGCTGGTGGCAACGATGCCGTCTTCCAGCTCATCGTGCTGATAATCGGTGATCGAGGCGCGCAGGCGCAGCTTGCTGAAACCGGCCAGCGGTTCGCGGTATTCGCCGCGAATGTCCCAGCGGTCGCTGTCGAGCTTCACGACCGGCACGTCTTCGGCGCCATGCTCATGCTCGTGTTCGTGGTCATGGTCGTCGTGGCCTTCCTCTTCGCCGTGGCCGCCGCAGTGCAGGTGGTCGCCATGCGGATGGCAGGAGCCGAATTCGTGGTTGTGGCCGGGGATGCCGTATTCGCTGCGCTCCTTGGTATAGGCCGCGCCGATGAAACCGCGCTCGCCGATCCAGGACAAACCGACACTGCCCGTCTCGCTTTCCTTGTAGCTGCCGGCCACGCGCCCGCCGCCTTCCCAGCCGCTGCCGACCTTGTAGGCGTCGGCGTCGCGCAGCACGCCCTCGGCGTGGATGGCGAGATTGCCCGCGCCGCCGGTGAATTCGAAGGCCGTGGTCTTTTCCTGGGCGACCGAATTGGCGCGCAGCTCGACCGAACCTTCCAGCGGTTTTTCCGGCAGCGCGGTCGGAATCTTGCGGTCGAGGATATTCACCACGCCGCCCACCGCCCCGCCGCCATAGGCCAGGGCCGACGGGCCGCGCAGCACTTCGATGCGCTCGGCCAGCACCGGCTCGAAGGCCACCGCGTGGTCGGGGCTGATGGTCGAGGCGTCCTGGATCTCGGCGCCGTCGGACAGGATTTTCACGCGCGGGCCGTCCATGCCGCGGATCACCGGACGGCTGGCGCCGGCGCCGAAGTGGCTGGAGGTGATGCCGGGCTGGCCGGCCAGGGTTTCGCCCAGCGTCGATTCGCGGGCGCGCACCAGTTCGCCGCCGCCGAGCGAGGTCACCGGGGTCACCATGTCGTCGCCCAGCAGCCCCAGGGCGCTGGCCGAGATCACGACGGTCGGGACGCTGTCCGGGTCCTTGTCCAGGCGCGGCGTTTCGACGCGCGCGGTCTGGGCATGGGCTGAGGCGCTGAAGGCCAGCAGGATGGCGAGCGTGAGCGGCGTGCGTTTGCAGGCGAGGACGTGCATGGGGCGGTTCCTTATCCGGTGAAAGCGTGTTGATGCCGGGAGCGGCTTGGCATTAATTATAATGAGAATTCACTATCAATAGAAGACCCGGCGGTATTTTTTGTTCAACTGCTATCGATGGACGAAAAAACGGCGGCACATGGCCGCCGTCGAGGATGCATCCCGGCGCATGGCCGGGCGCGGGATCAGGCGCGGCGGCGGCGGCGCACCGAGGCGATGGCGGCCACGCCGAGCAGGCCCAGGGCCAGGCTGCCCGGCTCCGGCACCTTGACGACGTCCAGCACGTTATCGTCGAAGAAGTTGTCGAGGTCCAGGCCGACGTTGCGTACGAAGTTCATCGTGTAGTCGACCGAGAAGGCCGACGCCGGCACGTCGAACCAGCCCTGGTACTGCTGCCAGGCGCCGTAGTGCGAGTCGAGCGTGGGGGTGGCGACGCTGCCGAGGATGCTGCCATCGGCTGCGCGCCAGGTCAGCGAGATGTAGCCGTTGTCGCTCGGCGTGTCCTGGTCCAGGCCCTGCTGCCAGAACGACACCGAGGCACGGCGGTTGGCCGCGGCGCCGCCCAGCGACACGTTCTGGGTCAGCGAGCCGTAGCTGCCGCTCCCGCCCAGGAACATGTAGTTGCCGCTGTGCGGGTCGATGCCGATGTCGAAGCTGCCGTTGTCGATGCGCGGCTCGGAATTGCCGCCGGCGGTCCAGCCGGTCAAGTCGCCGGTCTCAGCGCCGCCGTTGATCAAGAGGCTGGCCTGGGCCGAGCCAGCGAAGATGAGGGTCGCCGCGGCGACTGCAATTTTTGTACGCATAGGACAGTGTTGAAGCCAAAAGTGATCAAGGCACGACCTTAACAGTTCCAAACCGTGCATACAAACTATGTGTGTACAGAAAGATACGTTGCATTAAATCATCATTGACGAGACCACCCGGAAACGATGATGGCCATGCCGGCCAACGCGACAGCAGCGCCCAGCCAGTCCAGGCGCGACAGCGCGATCCCATCGACAAAGCGCAGCCACACCAGCGCCGTGGCCACGTACACCCCGCCATAGGCTGCATACACACGCCCGCTCGCGGCCGGATGCAGGGTCAGCAGCCACACGAACAGCGCCAGGCTGGCCGCGGCCGGCACCAGCAGCAGGATGGAGCCGCCCTTGCGCAGCCAGAGGTAGGGCAGGAAGCAGCCGACGATTTCGGCGAGGGCGGTGGCGACGAAGAGCAAGGCGGTTTTCAGCAGCATCGGTGATCCAGTCGGTTCAGGCGCGCTGGGCGTCGCGCAGGGCGCGCAAGGCCAGGCCGATCAAGTCGCCGGCGCGCAGCTCGGCGTGCAGCTGCATCGCATTGCCGTAGGTGAGCTCCATCACCAGCGCGCCCAGCACCAGCGGCGCCACCGGCGAACGGCCGTCCGGGAAGATCTTCGCCAGGCGGCTGCCGACCGCCTTCCACTGCTCGTCGAACAGGCGCGTGTGGCGCTCGAACAGGACGGTGTGGTGGCGCACCAGGCGCGTCAGGTCTAGCACCAGCATGCGCAGGTCGGGTTCGTGCCGCAGGCCGTTGGCCCAGCTGCAAACGGTGGCAATGGCTTCCTCGGCCTCGTCGACCGCATCGAGGCGGCGGCACAGTTCATCGGCCTGGCCGCCGGCGTAGTAGTCGAACAGCTCGAAGAACAGTTCGTCCTTGGAGGAGAAGTTCGAGTACAGCGCACCCTTCGAATAGCCGGCTTCCTCGGCGATGCGGTCGACCGAGGCGCCGGCATAGCCCTCGCGCGAAAACACGACGGCGGCCGCGGCCAGCAGGCGCTCGCGGGTCTGGGCACGGCTTTGCTCGCGCGTCAGCCGGGCCGGCCGGGCGGGCGCTGCGGTGTCCTTGATGGCGTCGGCTTGCTTCATGGTCCTCGGTCCTGTCAAATGGGTGGCGGGTCAGCCTTCCAGCATCACGGTCGGGGTCACCGACATGCCAACCCTCAGCTGGCGCGCGGCGTCCTGGCCCGGATCGATGACGATCTTCACCGGCAAGCGCTGCACCACCTTCGTGAAATTGCCGGTCGCATTATCCGGTGCAATCGGAGAAAAGGAAACACTGCTGGCCGGCGCCAGGCTGGCCACATGGCCGTGCAGCGTGGTCCCGGGCAGCATGTCGACCGCGATGTCGACGCGCTGGCCGACGCGCATGCGCGCCAGCTGGGTTTCGCGGAAGTTCGCTTCCACGTAGGCCGCCTGCAGCGGCACGATGGCCAGCATGGCCGCGCCGACCTGGGCATAGGCGCCCACGCGCACGCTGCGCTGGCCGACCACGCCGTCGATCGGCGCGACGATCTTCGTGTACGACAGGCGCAGCGCGGCCGCTTCGAGCGCCGCCTTGCTGCGCGCCACCTGCGCCGCGCCCTGCTCCACCTGGGCGCGCAGGATGGCCACCTGCTGGCGTGCGCCGAGCCAGGCCGCGCTGTCGGCCTTGTGCCGCGCCGCCGCGGCCAGCGCCTGGGATTCGGCTTGCTGGCGGTCTTGCAGGGTCGCCGAACCGTCCGACGACAAGTCGCGGTAGCGCGCTTCGTTGGCGCGCGCGAATTGCAAGGTGGCGGCGTCGGCGGCGACCGTGGCCCCGGCGCGCTCGATGGCGCTGCCCTGCTGGGCGGCGATGGCGCGCAGGCGGGCAAGGTCGGCCTCGGCCTGGGCCAGGTCGGCCTGCGCCATGTCGAGCGCGACCAGGTAGTCGCGCTCGTCGATCCTGGCCAGCAGCTGGCCCTTTTTCACGGCCTGGTGGTCCTCGACCAGCACCTCGGCGACGTTGCCGGCCACCTTAGCTGCGACCAGGGTGAAGTCGGCAGTGACGTAGGCGTCGTCGGTACGCTGGCTTGCGCCGCGGCCTTCGCCATAGCTATACAAATAGGCGCTGCCTGCGAGCACGGCGGCAAGCAGGACGGCGACGGTGATTTTAACGGTGGTGGGAAGCGACATGCGGGTCCTCGATGATGCGTTGTTATTCAATGTGGTTTGGGCGGTGCGATGTACTGGAGGGCGAGCACGCAGGGCACCAGCAGCAGCGCCAGTACGCCGAGCACGAGATAGCTGTCGGCGATCGCCAGCACGAAGGCCTGGTGCGAGACACGCCCTGCCACCTCGTGCAGCTGCCCCGGCGCCAAGGCCCCGGCCAGGCGGCGCGCATTCGCGGCGCCATCGAGCAGGACGTTGGCGTGGGTCGCTTCGCGCACCGCCAGCAAACGCCCTACCAAGGCGCTGCCGAGCAGGGTGCCGAGCACGCGCAGCGCATTCACGATGCCCGAGACCTGTGGCCCTTCCATCGGCTGCACCACGCTGGTAGCGAGGAACAGCAGCGCGATCACGGCCATCGGCTGGCCGACGGCTTGCAGGGCCTGGGCCGGCACGAACTGCTCGGCCATCCAGGCAGGGGTGATGCGCGAAGCGGCCAGGCAGGACAGCGCGATCAGCACCAGGCCGGCGGCAAACACATGGCGCGCATCGGCCCACTGCTTGTACAGCAGCCAGGACACGGCCGGCCCCAGCACCAGTTGCGGCAGGCCGACCTCCAGCCCGATCACGGCCAGCTGCGGCGTGCGGAAATGCCAGGCGTGGCCGAGGTAATTTGCCGGCAGCAGCGAGCCGGAAAGCAGCACCACCAGCAGGCCGACGAAGATGGCGAAGCCCAGGCCCAGGTTGCGGCGATGCAGCAGCTGCAGCTTGATGAAGGGCATGGGGTGGAACCATTCGCACAGCAGGAAGACGGCCAGCAAGCCGCCTCCGGCACCGAACAGCCAGCACACGAGCGGGCTGTTGAACCAGTCCAGGCGCTCGCCCTGGGTCAGGCCGATGCCGAGCATGACCAGGCCAAGGAAGCCGGTCACCAAACCGAGCCAGTCGACCTGCTTGACACGCTCCAGGCGCAGCGGGTCTTGCGGGATGCCCCAGGCCACGGCGCCGAGCGCGAACAGCGCCAGTGGGATCGTTTGCCAGAACAGCAGCTGCCAGACATGCAGGCCGTCGGTCCACGTGCCCGAAAGCCAGGTGGCGACGTTCGGCGCAAAGGTGGCCGTCATCGCATACAGGGCCAGGCCGTACAGGCGCAGCGGCAGCGGGAAGAAGCGCAGCGCCGCCGCCATCAGCACCGGAATCAAGAGGCCGCCGAACAGCCCTTGCAGACAGCGCAGCGCCAGCAGACTTGTCACGTCCGGCGCCAGCGGCGTCAGGATGCCGAGCAGCGCGAACGTCGCCACCACCGCCAGGTGATAGCGGCGAAAGGAAAACGTGACCGCGAACCAGGCCGAGAACGGCATCGCCGCGAGTTCGAAGGCCGCGTACAGGCTGTTGATCCAGCTGCCGTCGTCGACGCCCATGCCGAAGGCGGTGCGGATGTCGGCCAGCGCCAGGCCGCTGATGCGGCTGTTCAGGCCGGACATCATGGCGGCCACGAAGACGCCGAGCACGCCGGTGAGCAGGCGCGGGCCGAACGGGTGAATCGCGGGTGCCGGCGGCGCCGAGGCGGCCGGCGCGCCAGGCAGGGGCAGCGCGTGCGTCGTCATGCGGCCTCCCCGCCTTGCGGGCCCGCGCTGGCGAGCGCGCGGGCGGCGCCATCGGCCTGCAACATGGCGTCTTCGCGGCTGGCGGCCACACCCTGCCCCGCCACACCGTCATCGCTCCAGGTCTGGATTTCCCAGTGCCAAGCGCCGTCGAATTCGTCGGCCCAGACGCACAGGCGGCGGTGCCGCACGCCATGGCTGTCGTCGTCGAGATCGCGCACCCAGAGCGGCAAATCGGATTCGATGGATGCGGTCCAGCCCTGCGTCATCGCGCGGCCTCCGCTTCCCAGCCGCCGCCGAGCGCCTTGTACAGTGCGACCATGGCCAGGGCCGTGTCGGTGCGGCCGCGCGAGGCGGCGTTTTCGCTGTCGAGCAGGCGCCCCTGGGTGACCAGCACGGTGAGGTAGTCGGCCGCGCCTTGCGCATAGCGGCGCTCGGCGTGGCCCAGGGCGCGGCGGTTTTCCAGCACCGCCACATCGAGTTGCGCGGCGCGCCCTTGTACGCGGCGGTAGCGCGACAAGGCGTTGTCGACTTCGTGCCAGGCAGCCAGCACCGTCTTCTGGTAGCCGATCGCCGCTTCCTGCTGGCGTGCCTCGGTCAGGGCCAGGTTGCCTTTCAGGCGCCCGCCCTCGAAGACCGGCAGATGCAGGGTCGGCCCGAGCGCGAACTGGCGCGCGCCCCAGTCGCCCAGCTGCGAGAAGGCCAGCGCTTGCGCGCCGACGCTGCCGCCCAAGCTGATGCGCGGATAAAAGTCGGCCCGCGCCGCGCCGATCTGCGCGGTGGCCGCATGCAGCTGGGCTTCGGCGCGCAGGATGTCGGGGCGGCGGCGCGCCAGCTCGGACGGCAAGCCGACCGGCACCCGGGCCGGCAGTCCAGGGAGTTCGGCGGCGCTTGCCAGTTGGGCATCGAGGGCGCGCGGCGGTTTCGCCAGCAGCAGCGCCAGCGCATTGCCGAGGGCGTCGGCGCGCCCTTCGAGTTCGGGAATGGCCGCGTCAACACTGGCCAGCTGGGCGCGCGCGACCGAGGTGTCGAACTCGGTGGCCACGCCCTGGGCGCGGCGGCGCTCGGCCACGTGCAGGCTTTTCGCGGCGATCTCGCTGTTCGAGCGCGCCACGCGCAAGTCGTTCTGCACGCCGCGCAGTTCCAGGTAGACGCGCGCCACTTCGGCTGTCAGCGACACCTGCACCGCGGCGGCGTCGAAGCGGGCCGCGTTAAGCTGGGCTGCGCTCGACTCCTGCAGGCGCCGTGCACGGCCCCACAGATCGAGCTCCCAGCTGGCGTCGAAGCCGGCCTGGGACAAACTGAACGCGTGCTGGTTGGTGGCGCCGCTGAGGGCGTTCGTCCCTTCCGCGCTGGCGCGCTGGCGGGCATACGACGCACCCGCATCCACGCGTGGCAGCAGCGCGGCGCCGCTCACTTGCAAGGCGGCGCGGCTTTGCGCCACGCGCGCGGCGGCGGCCTGCAGATCGAGGTTGGCGGCGATGGCGTCGCTTTCGAGTTCGGCCAAGACCGGGTCCTGGAACAGCTTCCACCAGGAGGGGGCGAGCGCCTGCTCGACAGGCTGGCTAGGCACGGCGGCGCCCGGCTGGGCGGCTGCGGTGGCGAACGAGGCGATGGCCGGCGCGGATGCGGGCCGCTGGAAATCGGGGCCGAGCGTGCAGGCGCCCAGGGCAAGCAGGCAAGCCGAGATGCCGACGCGCAGGGAGAGTAAAGCAGACATGGGGGCGGAATCTTGAAAGGGGCCGAAATTATACCGAACGGTATCCGGATTACGCAAGGTATCCGATTTTCGTCGTTCATGATGCGCACGGCATGGAATTCGGGAAGATTATTGCCGTGCTAGAATTTTCCGGCCCACCGCACAGTGCGCGGTCGGCACCGCTTTCGTATTCACCACAGCCTGCTCCCGATGCCGCCTACCCCGCCCGCTCCAGCTTTCCACTTCGCCGATATAGCCTGGCGCGGCCGCACCGTGCGCCACGAATACACCTGGGTCGGCGCCTCCACCTCGGCCCACCCGACCGTGGTCTTCCTGCACGAGGGCCTGGGTTCGGTGTCGCTGTGGCGCGACTTTCCGCAGCAGTTCTGCCAGGCCCACGGCCTGCGCGGCCTGGTGTATTCGCGCTATGGCTACGGCCGCTCGACTGCGCGCCCCCGGACCGAGCCGCTGCCGCACGATTTCATGCACCAGCAAGCCTGGGAAGTGCTGCCGGCCCTGCTGGCCCAGCTGGGTGTGACGCGCCCCTGGCTGTTCGGCCACAGCGACGGCGCCTCGATCGCCCTGCTGTACGCGGCGCGCCAGCCAGTGGCCGGCGTGGTCGTGATGGCGCCGCACATCCTGGTCGAAGACATTGGCGTTGCTGCCATCCGCGAGGCACGCGAGGCCTATGTGCACGGCCCCTTGCGCGAGCGGCTGGCGCGCCACCATCGCGACGTCGACTCGGCCTTTTGGGGCTGGAACGATGTCTGGCTGGACCCGGCCTTTCGCAGCTGGGACATCCGCGGCGAAGTCGCGCGCATCGCCGCGCCGCTACTGGCCATCCAGGGCGAAGGCGACGAATACGGCACCCTGGAACAGGTCAACGGCATCCGGCGCCTGCTGCCTACCGCCGAACTGCTGGTGCTGCCCGATTGCGGCCACTCCCCACACCGCGACCAGCCCCAGCGTGTCATCGACGCGGCCGGCCGCTTCGTCCTCGCCCACGCTTGAGCGTGAAGAACCGGCTATCACGCCAGCTCGCCAACCATCAGTTTTTCTGATATTACGCATAAACAAACATTATTAGAATAGATGACCGTCCTGCGTTACCCTTCAGTCATAAAAGCAGTGCGATGGTGAATCTGGCCATACGAACCCTGCAACAGACATAAGGAGACGCACGTGGAGACGGCGCAGGAACGATACGATTACCTCATCGTGGGCGGAGGCTCGGCCGGCTGCGTGCTGGCCAACCGCTTGTCGGCCGACCCGGGCGTGCGCGTGGCCCTGATCGAAGCCGGGCTGGATACCCCACCCGGCCAGGTACCGGCCGAAATCCTCGACAGCTACCCGATGCCGCTGTTCTGCGGCGAGCGCTTCATCTGGCCCGAACTGAAGGCGAAAGCCACCGCCGCCTCCCCGCTCAAGGTCTACGAACAGGGCCGCGTGATGGGCGGCGGCTCCAGCATCAACGTGCAGGCGGCGAACCGCGGCCTGCCGCGCGACTACGACGACTGGGCCGCCGGTGGCGCCGCCGGCTGGAGCTGGGACGAGGTGCTGCCCTGGTTCCGCAAGCTCGAACGCGACCTCGATTTCGGCGCCTCGCCTGTGCATGGGAATACCGGTCCGGTCCCGATCCGCCGCATCGGGCCCGACAACTGGCCGCGCTTCTGCCACGCCTTTGCCGACGGCCTGAAACGCACCGGCCTGCCCTACCTGGAAGACCAGAACGGCGAATTCGGCGACGGCCTGTTCCCGGCCGCATTCTCGAACATCGACGACCAGCGCGTCTCGACCGCCGTCGGCTACCTCGACGCCGCCACCCGCGCGCGCCCCAACCTGACGATCCTGGCCGGCATGCGCGTCGAGCGCGTGCTGACCGAAAATGGCGCCGCGTGCGGCGTAAGCGTGATCGACAGCGCAGGCACCCGCGTGCGCTATGCCGCCAACGAGGTCATCCTCTCGGCCGGCGCCCTGCAATCGCCGGCCCTGCTGCTGCAAGCCGGCATCGGCGACGCCGCCGCCCTCGGCAACCTGGGCATCCGCGTGGTGGCCGATTTGCCCGGCGTGGGCCGCAATTTGCAGGACCACCCTGCCCTGACCTTCTGCCACTTCCTGGCGCCCGAATTCCGCATGCCCCTGAGCCGCCGCCGCGCCAGCATGACGGCGGCGCGCTTCTCCTCCGAGCTGGCCGATTGCGACAGCTCGGACATGTATTTGTCGAGCGCCACGCGCGCCGCCTGGCATGCGCTCGGCAACCGCCTCGGCCTGTTCTTCCTGTGGTGTAACCGCCCGTATTCGCGCGGCCAGGTGCGCCTGGCCTCGCGCGATCCGCTGGCGGCGCCGGAGGTCGAACTCAATCTCCTGTCCGACGAGCGCGACCTGCAGCGCATGGCCATCGGCGTGCGCCGCCTGGCGGCCGTGGTCCAGGGCAGCGAACTGCACCGGCACGCCGGCGACTTCTTCCCCGCCGCCTTCAGCGCGCGCGTAAAAGCCCTGAGCCGCCATAGCCCGGGGAATGCCTTGCTGACGCGGGTGCTGGGCGCGGCGCTCGATGTGCCGGCGCCGCTGCGCCAATGGCTGGTCGAGCGCTTCGTCACCGGCGGCCAGCGCATGAGCGCCCTGCTGGCCGACGAGGCCGCGCTGCATGCCTTTATCCGCAAGAGCGTGTTCGGTGTCTGGCATGCCAGCGGCACCTGCCGCATGGGGCCGTCGAGCGAGCGCGGCGCCGTCACCGACAGCCAGGGCCGCGTGCATGGCGTACGTGGCTTGCGCGTGGTCGACGCCTCGCTGATGCCGCGCCTGCCGTCGGCGAACACCAACATCCCCACGATCATGATGGCCGAGAAGATCGCCGACGCCATCCTCGCAGGACGGCGTACGCAGCGCCGGGAAGCGCAACCGGCACTGGCTCGCTAAGCGGCTGAAGAAGTGGCTGACTACAAGCCGCGGGCCGCACCGGACGGAAGTAACCGCAGTATCCGCGACGCCGCTGGCGCCGCGGCCACACATACCTAGGAGACAAAACATGGCTGTGCTCACCAATCAAACCGTGGTGTCCGAACGGGAGAACAACCGCCACACGCTCAGGGCGGTAGTCGCCTCGTGCGTCGGCTGGTCCCTCGACCTCTACGACCTCTTCATCCTGCTGTTCGTGGCGCCCATCATCGGCAAGCTGTTCTTCCCATCCGAGCATGCGATGCTGTCGCTGGCGGCGGTGTATGCCTCGTTCGGCGTCACGCTCCTGATGCGCCCACTGGGCTCGGCCCTGTTCGGGTCGTATGCCGACCGCAAGGGCCGCAAGGCGGCCATGATCGCCTCGATGATCGGCGTCGGCGTCTCGACCGCCGCCTTCGGCCTGCTGCCGACGGTGGCCACCATCGGCGTGGCGGCGCCGGTGTTGTTCATCCTGCTGCGCCTGATCCAGGGCGTGTTCGTCGGCGGCGTGGTCGCGGCGACCCACACCATCGGCACCGAGTCGGTGGCGCCGCGCTGGCGCGGGGCCGTGTCGGGCCTGATCGGCGGCGGCGGCGCCGGCCTGGGCGCGCTGTTCGCCTCGATCGCCTACTACGCGCTGTCGGCCGCCTTCCCCGGCGAGCAGTTCGAGGAATGGGGCTGGCGCTGCATGTTCTTCACCGGGATCATCAGCGCGGTGCTGGGCATCACCATCTTCGGTAAACTCGAAGAGTCGCCGATGTTCAAGAAGCTGCAGGAAGCCAAGGCGCGCAGCAAGGCAGCCAGCGCGCCCATGGCGAACCCGGTGCGCACCCTGTTCACCGGCCAGTACCGCAACATCCTGCTGGTGAACCTGCTGCTGACCATTGGCGGCGGCGCCGGCTACTACCTGACCTCGGGCTTCCTGCCGACCTACCTGAAGGTGGTGAACGGCACCCCGGCCGAAACCGCGGGCTTCATCCTGATGCTGGCCAGTATCGGCGTGATCGTCGCCTCGATCGCCACCGGCCACCTGAGCACCTTCATCGGCCGCAAGAAGACCTTCATCTGGGTCGGCATCCTGCGCTTGATACTGCTGCCGGCGATCGCCCTCATGATGCCGGGCGTGAGCGACGCCGTGACCCTGGGCTTCCTGGTGATCGTCTTCAGCATGCTGGGCAGCATGGGCTACGCGCCGATCCTGATCTTCCTGAACGAGCGCTTCCCGACCACGATCCGCGCCACCGGCACCGGCCTCTCGTGGAACATCGGGTTTGCGATTGGCGGCGTGCTGCCGACCTTCGTGTCGCTGGCCTCGCCGATGCCGGCCGATGTGCCGATGTCGCTGGCCCTGTTCCTGGGCGCGATCAGCGTGATCTTCCTGATCGGCGCATTCATCGTACCCGAGACCATCGGCAAGCTCGACGAAGCGGAAGCCCAGCACTGAGCGCCGCGCCGGGCAAGCCAAGGTTTGCCCGGCCGATATCCGTGACGTCGTCCACTGTTCGACCTCGATTCCCTCTCCATGCTCCGCTCAATGCATCACATTTTTTGATGGATAACTTCATTATTCATTATTTGTCGTGATGCTGAGCGCTCCTTATACTCGTTTTAAATAAAAAGCATCACAGCAGGAGACACGAACGCATGGAAATGAAGCTCCCTCACGCGCCCGGGCAGGATGCCGGCGACAAGCCCTACACCGGCCGCCCAATGCAGCGCATCGAGGACGCCTCGCTGCTTACGGGCCGCGGCCAGTACGGCGACGACGTCGGCGTCAAGCCCGGCACCCTGCAAGCCGTGGTGGTGCGCTCCCCGCATGCGCACGCTGTCCTGAACAGCATCGACATCGCCCGCGCCGCTGCCGCGCCGGGCGTGCGCGCCGTCCTCACGGGGCTGGATATCCGCGATTGGTCCAAGCCCTTCGTGGTCGGCGTCAAGGCGCCGATGGAGATGTGGGCGCTGGCCGTGGACCGCGTGCGCTACGTCGGCGAGCCGGTGGCCGTGGTGGTGGCCGATACCCGCTACCTGGCCGAAGACGCGGCCGACCTGGTTGTCGCCAGCTATACCGAACTCGAACCCGTCACCTCGATCGACGAGGCCATCCTGCCCGACGCCGCGATCCTGCACGAAGGCGTGGGCAGCAACGTGGTCAGCGACCGCTCCTTCCGCTATGGCGAGCCGGAAGCCGCCTTTGCCAAGGCCCCGCACACGGTGGAACTCACGGTGCGCTACCCGCGCAATTCCTGCACGCCGATCGAAGGCGCGGTGGTGGTGGCCGAATGGCAGTCCGAGGAAGAAGGCTACGACGTCGCCTCCAACTTCATGGGCCCGTTCTCGCTGCACACCGTGATGGCCCTGGCCCTGCGCGTGCCCGGCCACAAGCTGCGTCACCGCACCTTCCGCGATTCCGGCGGCAGCTTCGGCGTCAAGCACGCCGTGTTCCAGTACGCGGTGCTGATGTGCCTGGCCTCACGCAAGGCCGGCGCCCCCGTCAAATGGGTCGAGGACCGCCTCGAACACCTGGCCGGCCTGACCTCGGCCACGAACCGCCTGTCGACCATCCGCGCCGCCGTGGAAGCCGACGGCCGCATCACCGCCCTGGACTACGACCAGTTCGACGATTGCGGCGGCTACCTGCGCGCGCCGGAACCGGCCACCTTCTACCGCATGCACGGCTGCCTGACCGGCGCCTACGCGATCCCGAACCTGCTGGTGCGTAACCGCGTGGTACTGACGAACAAGACCCCGGCCGGCCTGGTGCGCGGCTTCGGCGGCCCGCAGGTCTACTTCGCACTGGAACGCCTGATGCAGCGCATCGCCGTCGAACTGCGGATCGACCCGGTCGCTTTGTACCGCCGCAACTTCATCCCGGCCGATGCCTTTCCTTATCAAGCCGCGGCCGGCGCCCTGATCGACTCGGGCAATTACCAGGGTGCGCTGGAGCTGGTGCAGGGCGAAGGCCGCCTGGCCGAGCTGTATGCGCGGCAGGATCAAGCGCGCGCCGAAGGCCGGTTGTACGGCATCGGCTTCGCCGCCATCGTCGAGCCCTCGATCTCGAACATGGGCTACATCACCACGGTGCTGCCGAAGGAAGCGCGCGCCAAGGCCGGCCCGAAGAACGGCGCCATCGCCTCGGCCAGCGTGGCCATCGACCCGCTCGGCGGCGTCAACGTGACCATCGCCTCGGCCCCGGCCGGCCAGGGCCACCGCACCGTCTGTGCCCAGGTGGTGGCCGACGTGTTCGGCATCGTGCCCGATGGCGTGGCCGTGAACGTGGAATTCGATACGCAAAAGGATGCCTGGTCAGTCGCCGCCGGTAACTACTCGAGCCGCTTCGCCGGCGCCGTGGCCGGCACCGTGCACCTGGCGGCGGTGAAGCTGCGCGACAAGCTGGCCGCGATCGCCGCGCCCCAGCTGGGCGTGGATGCGGCCGACATCGTCTTTGAAGGCGGCAAGGTGTTCGCGAAAGCCGACCCGTCGAAATCGCTGCCCTTCCTGCGCATGGCCGCCAGCCCGCACTGGGCGCCGGCCCTGCTGCCCGAGGGCGTGGAGCCGGGCCTGCGCGAGACCGCCTTCTGGACCGCGCCGCAACTGGGCGCGCCGGACGAGCAGGACCGCGTGAATACCTCGGCCGCGTATGGTTTCGCCTTCGATGTCTGCGCCGTGGAAGTCGACCGCCACACCGGCCGCATCCGCATCGACGACTACGTGACCACCCACGACGCCGGCAAGATCCTGAATCCGGCCCTGGCCGACGGCCAGATCCGCGGCGCCTTCGCCCAGGGCCTGGGCGCGGCGCTGATGGAAGAATTCCGCTACAGCGAAGACGGCAGCTTCCAGTCCGGCACCTTTGCCGACTACCTGGTGCCGACCACCTGCGAAGTGCCCGAGCCGCGCATCCTGCACATGGAAACGCCTTCTCCCTTCACGCCGCTCGGCGCCAAGGGCCTCGGTGAGGGCAACAACATGAGCACGCCGGCCTGCATCGGCAATGCCGTGGCCGACGCGCTGGGCGTGAAGGAAATCGTGTTGCCGCTGACGCCGTCGAAGGTGATGGACCTGATCGGCGGCGACGAGCCGCCGCCCTCGCCATCGGCCAAGGTGGCGCCCGCCGCACCCGCGTACTCGCCCTTGACGGCCGATGCGCCGGCTGAAGGCGCCGCGGCAGCCAGGCCGGCCAAGGGCGGCAAGTCGCTGGCCGCGCGCGGCGAAGTACGTTTGGAAGCCTCGCCCGACGCCGTGTTCCGCGTCCTGCTCGACCCCATCGCACTGGCGAAGGTCATCCCCGGCTGCAATGCCCTGGAACCTGTCGGCGAACACCGCTACCGCGCCGATGTCACCGTGGGCGTGGGCATGATCAAGGCGCGCTATGCCGCCGAAGTGGCCCTGTCCGAACTCGATCCGCCGCGCAGCCTGCGCCTGGCCGGCAGCGGCCTGTCCTCGGTGGGCAGCGCCAGCGGCA